>OBMA010000224.1_pt1 | contig 31131 bp, 32 predicted proteins | sample 1539141 | NCBI WGS metagenome assembly OBMA01 (sample SAMEA3991484, study PRJEB22521) | metagenome | biome: anthropogenic terrestrial biome; feature: sewage plant; material: raw primary sludge | place: Sweden | collected 2012-09-26
AAAAAACTTTTTCTGGTAGGAGCTCCAAGGTTATTTATGGAGGAGAATCCTCAATAAATAACCTTGGTTTTAAGTAGTTCTACACTTGCTCTATTATACATTGATTTTTAATTATCAAAAGTACATGGAAGGCTCAGTAGCTGATAGAATAACGTTTTGGCTATTCTTATATGCCCAGCATCATTTGGATGTAGCCTATCAGTATTTTGATCATGGAAATATTGTGAAAACTCATCAAGTACAGGATAAAGACCGCATGTCGAATTTAGATCTATAACAGGTAGAGCCCATATATTTCCAGCTTCTTTTACAGAGTTTACATATCTATCAAGATATTCACCACACTCATTTTGGTATTCCTCTGTAGGTTGAATATTTTTGTCGTTAAAGTTTGCAATAGCTCTATGAATTGGTGTTAGCAAAACTATCTGTTTAGTAGGAAACATCTTTTTAAGTGTGCTTAGTGCGATGTTTATACGTCCACGATAAGTGCTATCATTCATTACTATTGTTCGTTTCATGCGTGTAACCATAGCTTTTGGTTTGTGAATAGCTGCCAATACTTTAGTACTGTCTTGAGTAAACCATTCTCCAATAGGAACGCCAGCATTATAGTCATTTGTTCCAATAAAAACCATAATTGCATCAAAGTCATTGCCATGTTCTTTTTTCAATTGTTCTGCTTGTCTTGGAATGTCATTCCATTGCCTTCCGCTTACAGCATACACGTATGGTGTGATACCTAGCATTTCTTGCAAATATGCCCAATAGTGCTTTTTAGCGGCCTTGTTCTTTGGGTCTGTAATAGAATCGCCAAGATATGCTACTCGTTTACCTTGCCATGGGTGTTGAACTTGTGTTGCTGTAATACCAGGTATTGTAATCAATAAACATAGAAAACAGCAAAATATTTTTTTTATCATAATTTGTAGATTAGTTTGTTTCTTTATTTTGACAGATGCTTCTGTCTGTCATTTTTTTCGATGAAAAAGATAGATTTCTGTCTTATTTATGACAACTAGAAAGCAATTTCATATTGTCAAGACAGAAATCTATCTTTGTATTTTGAATCTTATTACAAAAGATTAATATGCAAATAAAGGATAATCCTTCATTGTGGCATTAACCTTTTCGCTAACTCTTGCTATAACTTTATCGTTTTCTGGATCGTTAAGAACCTCCTCAATAAGTTCGGCTATGAGATGCATCATGTCTTCTTTTGCACCACGGGTTGTCATGGCTGCTGAACCAAGACGAAGACCTGAGGTCAGGAAAGCTGATCTGGAATCAAATGGAACCATGTTCTTGTTTGCTGTAATATCTGCTGCTACAAGAGCATTTTCAGCAACTTTACCAGTAAGGTCTGGATATTTTGAACGGAGGTCAACAAGCATAGAGTGGTTGTCTGTTCCGCCGCTTACAATACTGAAACCACGCTGGATTAAGTCATCTGCAAGAGTAGCTGCATTTTTCTTAACCTGCATCGCATAATCTTTCCAAGAAGGCTGGAGGTTCTCACCGAATGCAACAGCTTTGGCAGCGATAACATGTTCAAGAGGACCACCTTGTGTTCCAGGGAATACGGCAGAATTAAGAAGCATACTCATTTTCTTCAATTCACCCTTTTTATTTGTTAGTCCCCAAGGATTATCAAAATCTTTACCCATTAAAATTATACCACCACGAGGACCACGAAGAGTCTTATGCGTAGTACTTGTTACGATATGTGCGTATTTAACAGGATTTTCAAGCAAACCAGCAGCGATAAGACCAGCAGGATGTGCCATGTCAATCATTAATAATGCGCCAACTTCATCTGCAATTTTGCGCATGCGTGCATAATCCCATTCGCGACTATATGCAGAACCACCACCTATAATCAATTTGGGTTTGTTCTCAATAGCCAATTTTTCCATTTCATCATAATCAACACGACCGGTCTCTTTGTTAAGATTATAACCGATAGGATTATAAAGAATACCTGAAGTATTTACATGACTACCATGTGACAAGTGGCCACCATGATCAAGGTTCAAACCCATAAATGTGTCACCTGGTTTCAATACAGCCAACAAAACAGCAGCATTGGCTTGTGCTCCAGAATGAGGCTGAACATTAGCAAATTCAGCTCCAAATATTTCCTTTACGCGCTCACGTGCCAGATCCTCAACCTGGTCAACGATTTGACAACCGCCGTAATAGCGTTTGCCTGGTAGTCCTTCTGCGTATTTGTTAGTAAGGCATGATCCCATAGCTGCCATAACTTCGTCACTGACAAAGTTTTCAGATGCTATTAGTTCCATACCTTTCAACTGACGCTGATGTTCTTTCTCAATAAGGTTGAAAATCTCCAGATCTCTTTCCATCGTGTTAAAATGTTATTTTGTAGTTAATAATCTTTTTATCTTAATAATACGTGCAAAATTACGCAATTTTCTTTTAATTGCAAAGTTTTTGCTAGCAAAGTTTTACATTAACAATATCTTGTTCCTTGTCGCAGTAATGACATTTCAACAATCCATTCTCTTTGTCAACTACACTAAAGTAAGTCTGCATAGGTTCGTTGTTGGTGATACATTTTGGATTATTACATTTCACAATACCATGAAGTTCATCAGGTGTCTCTACCGTTTTTTTCAGAACAACTTCGTAATCTTTAATAATATTCAATACTATTTTAGGAGCGACAACGCTAAGTCTACTTATTTCCTCATTACTGAAAAATTTATCAGTGATCTTAATTATACCTTTTCGTCCTATTTTTTTAGACGGTAGATTATAACCAATTGTAACAGGAGTGTCCGACTCTCTTAAACCAAGAAGGTCAACTACCTCATAAGTCTTTTCGGCGGGAATATGATCTATCACTGTTCCATTTTCAATTGCCGAAACAAGCATTTCTTTTTTTCCCATAATTAATACTTAGAATTTATAATGGTTTTGTCGTTTTTAATATCTTCGAGTGTAATTCCCAAACAATAGCTGAAAATTGCTTCACGTGCATACAGTCCGTTTTGAGCCTGCTGAATATAATATGCGTGTGGATTATCATCTACATCGTATGCTATTTCATTTATTCGTGGAAGTGGATGCAGAATTTTCATATTTTCCTTAGCCATACCAAGCATATCGTTTTGTAGTATATAAACGTTTTTAACGTGTTCATATTCCATAAGATCAGAAAATCTTTCTTTCTGTACGCGTGTCATATATAATATGTCTGCGTCTGAAATAACTTTCTCGTTGAATGCTGTGTGCTCCTGAAATTTTATGCCATATTGCTTGCAATACAATTTGTATTCCTGCGGCATGGCAAGTTCCTTTGGTGCAATAAAATGAAAAGTAGGATTGAAATGGCGCATCGCCATAATGAGTGAATGTACAGTACGACCATATTTTAAGTCGCCGACAAGATAAATATTTAGATTTTCTAGTGTTCCTTGTGTTTTGTAGATAGAGTAGAGGTCAAGTAGACATTGCGAGGGATGCATATGAGCACCATCTCCAGCGTTGATAATCGGTACTGGTGCTATTTCCGAAGCATATTGCGCTGCGCCTTCAATGTAATGCCGCATTGCTATAACGTCCGCATAATTACTTACCATAAGAATGGTGTCTTTTAAAGTCTCGCCTTTGGAGACACTAGAAGCTTTTGCGTCACTAAAGCCAATCACTCGTGCTCCAAGCCTATTGGCAGCTGTTTCAAAACTAAGTCGTGTTCGAGTTGAAGGTTCGTAGAAAAGTGTTGCAATTACTTTTCCCCTCAGCAAATCCCGGTTGGGATGTTTTTCGAACTCTTGCGCCATTTGAATAAGATACATCAACTCATCTTTATTCAAATCGGCAATCGTTACAAAATTATGCTTTTCCATCTATAATTTGATTGATTGATCCGAATTCGTGTTCAAAGTTAATCATAAATTCTGATTTATATGCTATATTTGCCAGAAAAGTTGTATTTTTGCTGAAAATTCAACAAAATGAGAAAGTCGTTCATTCATTTCCTATGGGGGGGACTGATATTCTTGATTGTGGGAACAATAATTGGTTTTACAGCTATTTGGAATGGCTGGATTGGTTATATGCCTCCTGTTGAGGACCTTCAGAATCCTATCAACCGTTTTGCTACACAGGTGTATTCTTGTGATGGTAAGGTTATGGGAACATATAATTTTAATAAGGAGAACCGTATTGTTATTCCTTATAGCAAGATATCTAAACATCTTGTAGATGCACTCGTAGCCACTGAGGATTCACGTTTTTACGATCATAGCGGTATAGATTTCATCGCATTGGGAAGAGCAATCATCAAAAGAGGATTGTTCGGCCAGGCATCTGCAGGAGGTGGTTCTACGATAACACAGCAGTTAGCAAAACAGCTCTATTCAGAGCAGGCTCATAATTCTCTTGAGCGTATTTTCCAAAAACCGATTGAGTGGGTTATTGCTGTTAAGTTGGAACGTAATTATACAAAGGAAGAAATCATAGCTTTGTATCTTAACTATTTTGATTTTTTGCATAATGCAGTTGGTATCAAGACCGCTGCTAATACCTATTTTAATAAAGAGGCTAAAAATCTTAATGTTGTTGAGTCAGCAATGTTGATTGGTCTTTGTAAAAATCCATCTTTATTCAATCCTGTACGCTATCCTGAAAGGGCTAAGGAACGCAGAAATGTCGTATTGGGACAGATGGAAAAATCAGGATATCTTACTCCTTCAGAATATGAACAGTATTGTGATACTCCATTGACATTAGATTTCCACCGTACTGACCATAAAGATGGAGAAGCTACTTATTTCAGGGAATTCCTTCGCCAGTATATGATGGCCACAAAGCCTGATATATCTAATTATCCTTCTTGGAAAAAGGCTCAATATACTATGGATTCCATTACATGGGTTTCTGATCCATTGTATGGTTGGTGTAACAAAAATTTTAAGAAAGACGGTAAACCATATAATATATATACTGATGGCTTGAAAGTTTACACAACGGTAGACAGTAGAATGCAGCGGTATGCAGAAGAAGCTGTATATGGTCATGTTGCTAAATTCCTACAACCGGCTTTCAATAAAGAAAACAAAACTAAGCGTAATGCTCCATTTACAGAAGATTTGACATACGATCAACTTCGTTCTATTCTTTCTAGAAATGTTAGTCAAAGTGAACGTTATCGCACTATGCGAGCTAACGGTATTAGTGATTCTGAAATTAAAAAGGCTTTTAACAGACCTGTTGATATGACTATATTCACTTATCATGGTGATATTGATACTGTTATGACACCAATGGACTCTATAAAGTATTATAAGAGTTTTCTTCGTGCTGGTTTTATGAGTATGGAACCAAAGACTGGTTCGGTAAAAGCTTATGTTGGTGGACTTGATTATAATCATTTCATGTATGATATGGTTACTGGCGGTAGACGACAGGTTGGTTCTACTATAAAACCATTCCTTTATGCGTTGGCTATGGAAAATGGTTTTTCTCCATGTGATAAGGCGCCTAATAGACAACAGACATATATTGTTGCCGGTCAGCCATGGACCCCTCGCAATTCATCTCATGCACGATATGGGCAGATGGTAACTTTGAAATGGGGACTTGCGCAAAGTAATAACTGGATTTCAGCTTACCTTATGAGTAAATTAAATCCTAGTCAATTTGTGTCTACACTCCATGAATTCGGTATTAATAACCCTGATATACATCCATCTATGTCTTTGTGTTTAGGTCCATGTGATGTCAGTGTTGAGGAAATGGTTAGCGCATATACAACTTTTGCCAATCATGGCATAAGGACTTCACCTATGTTTGTAACAAAGATAGAAGATAATGAAGGAAATGTGATTTCTACATTCCAACCTCGTATGAATGAGGTTATTAGCGCTGAAAGTGCTAATAAGATGTTAGTACTTCTTCAAGGTGTAATCGATGGTGGTACTGGTGGACGCATTCGTTATAAATATCATCTTGAGGGAGAAATTGGAGGAAAGACCGGTACGACTAATAAAAACAGTGATGCTTGGTTTATGGGATTCACTCCGCAACTAGTATCAGGTGTTTGGGTTGGTGGCGAAGACCGTGACATTCATTTTGATAATATGTCTATGGGACAGGGTGCAACTATGGCTCTACCTATTTGGGCTTATTTCATGAGAAAGGTATATCGTGATATAACTCTTGGTTATAGTGATAAGGCAACTTTTGGATTGCCTGCGAATTTTGATCCTTGTCTTAAGGAAGACAATGGTTATGGTGATGATCAAATAGATGAAGTTTATGAATAAAATATTTTTAGCAGTTAGTTTTTTCTTATACTGTAATGGTATATCTGCACAGAACACGGATAATCCGTTTCGCGATAGTTTGCGTATTGCGTCTAACGAGTTGAGTTTTCATCCCGACAGTGTTGATTTGAGATTGAAAAAAGCTTCATGGAATATTCAGTTACATGAATGGAATTATGCAAAGGATGAGTATGATCTCATATTAAAATTCAATCCGCGTAATCTTTCAGCTTTACTGTATAGGGCTTATGTGAATGTACAACTGTTAAGATACAATTTTGCACGACTGGATTATCAGAATTTGTTGACTATTGTTCCTGGTAATTTTGAGGCACAGTTGGGACTGGCTTTACTAAATGAAAAAGATAAGCATTATACTGAGGCTTATGATGGTATTAATCGTCTGATTAGTCAATGCCCTGATAGTGCTATTGCTTATGCTGCACGTGCAAATATGGAAGTTGAACGCAAAATGTATGATTTAGCAGAGGATGATTATTCTAAGGCAATAAGTCTGGATAATGATAATAAGGATTATTTGCTTAATCGTGCAGATATTTATATCCGAAAAAAGAAAAAGGACTTGGCTATTGCTGATTTGGACAGAATGATACTTCTTGGTACACCACGAGCATCACTAAAAAATTATTATCAAAAAGCGTATAAAATCAAATAGAATACATATAATATTATAAGGTTATGAAAATATTGAATCCCTCTTTTGAGATATGGCAACAAGAAGACGGAATTGCTGGTGCCTATAAACTGATTGAAAAGGCTGGAAGAGTGTGTTATAAAAGTGAAAAGAATACAACTGATACATCAGCCAAACCTTTTGTTGATCGCATGATTGCATCTCAGCATACTGCTATGCTTGAACATGGCACTATATATCTTACTGCTCCAAAAGGTATGATTTATGACAAGTATAACTACAACCGTTTCTCTATTGCCGCAACTGATGATAAGAGTGATTATGTAACAACAAATCTTCGTGTCATTGTTGAAAATAAATGGTTGGATGATTTGGAATATACTTCTGCTCCTACTGATAACCACGAAATTCGTGTAACGGTTCATTTTACTACGCAGGTTGGAATTACACGCGAGTTTAATCGTCATCGTGCGAATTCTATGGCAGAGCAGTCTACACGTTATTGTAATTATACAAAGGATAAGTTTGGAAGTGAAATATCAGTAAATGTTCCAAAATGGGTTAAGGATGATTCTGATTTTGTCAATCTCCCTTCTCAAATGGACATGGATCTTTTCAAAAAACTTTGTAAAGAAATAGCTACTGAAGACAATAAGTCATGGAATGCAATTGATAATTGGTTGTTTGCAAATCTTGCAGCTGAATTTTCATATATGAATCTGATCTCAATGGGAAAGAAACCTCAGGAGGCTAGGGTGGTATTGCCTTTAGATATCAATACCGAACTTGTTCATACTGCATTTTTGAAAGATTGGAAACATTTCTTTGATTTACGTGCTATAGGTACTACAGGTGAGCCTCATCCAGATGCAAAGGCTATAGCTATTCCGCTATATAATGAATTTAAGAATATTGGTCTTATTAAGTAATAAATAAAAAATGGGAAACATCAAAGATGTCTCCCATTTTTTTATGATATTTAATCCTTATTACTCGAAGTAGTAAAGGAATGTTGCCTCACCTTCAAGCGCAGGTTTCTTTTGCCCCTCTATCTCAATTTTGAATCCAATCTGAGTCTTGCATATACCTCTTAGATTCTCTATTGCGTTAAGTGTTGTTACAAGTCTAACCTTGCTTCCTGTTATTACAGGCTTTCCAAAGCGCATTTTATCCATGCCATAGTTCACCATCATCTTAAGATTGTTAACCTCAATAATCTGGTTCCACATGTATGGTAGTAGTGATAGTGTCAGATATCCATGAGCGATAGTGCTCTTGTATGGACTTTCCTCTTTGGCGCGATCCACATCAACATGAATCCATTGGTGGTCCAATGTTGCGTCAGCAAATTTATTTATACGGTCCTGATCAACCAATAACCACTCTGATATACCAAGTTGTTCACCTAGGTGAGACGCAAACTCGTCATACGAATTAACTACTAATTTTGCCATTTCCTTATTAATCTAGATTTAAACTTTTCTTTATTGCAGCAACTTTCTCAGAACTCTTTGCATCAAGAGCATCATATTCAGATGCTGACTTCATTGTTCCCTTAATTTCAAGATAGAACTTTATTTTAGGTTCAGTTCCTGAAGGACGAACACTAACCTTAGTGTCATCGTCACAGAACCACTGAAGTACATTACTTGTATCAGGCATATCTAACTTAGTCTTTTTACCATCAACTGTTGTTGCTTCCAAACTAAGGAAATCCTTAACGAGAACAACCTTGCTTCCACCCAATTCCTTAGGAGGATTGTTGCGGAAATCAGTCATCATCTGCTTGATTTCGTCAGCACCAGTCTTTCCTGGACGTACAACATTAACGGTGAACTCTTTAGAGAAACCATATTCCAAATAGATGTCCATTAATATGTCGTAAAGAGTCTTACCTTGATTTTTAGCCCATGCACAAATCTCAGCCAATAAACTCATTGCAGATACGGCATCCTTATCACGAACAAAGTCTTGAGCAAGGAATCCGTAACTTTCTTCACCACCACCGATATATTTCTGCTTGCCTTCTGAAATACGAATTTCACGAGCAATCCACTTGAAACCTGTGTAGCAGTCACGCATCTCGATGTTAGCCTTGTCTGCAACCTTCTTTATTACTTCAGTCGTAACGATTGTCTTTACAATAAAATCAGTAGGTTTTAGTAAACCTTTAGCTTTACGGTTTGTAATGATATAATAAAGGAACAAGAGACATGTCTGATTACCATTGATAAGTACCCATTCGCCCTTATCGTTTTTGCAAGCCATACCTACACGGTCTGCATCTGGATCACTTGCCATAACGATATCAGCATCTATTTCTTTTGCGTCACGGAGAGCCAATGTAAGGGCTTCGCCATTTTCAGGGTTAGGACTTACTACAGTAGGAAAATTACCGTCTTTAACCATCTGCTCTTTAACACAATGTACGTTGTCAAATCCCCACAATTTCAAAGAACGTGGAATAGACATCATACCTGTACCGTGAAGTGGAGTATAGACAATTTTCAAGTCGTGCTGTTTCTTGATAACTTCAGGGTCAATGCTAAGAGTAAGAATCTCGTCAAGATAAATTTTATCAATATCTTCACCGATAATCTCGATAAGTTGCTTGTTGCCAGTGAACTTTACATCTTCAACTTTAACATTGTTAACCTCGTCTATAATACCTGTGTCGTGTGGAGCTAAAACCTGAGCTCCGTCTTCCCAATAAGCCTTGTAACCGTTGTATTCCTTAGGATTGTGGCTTGCTGTGATATTTACACCAGCCTGACATCCAAGATGACGTATTGCGAAAGAGCACTCTGGTGTAGGGCGCATATCATCAAAAAGATATACTTTTATGTCATTTGCTGAGAATATGTCAGCAACAGTTTCTGCAAACTTGCGGCTGTTGTTACGGCAGTCGTGACATACAACAACAGCAATATCGTTCTTGCCCTTGAAATTCTTCTTCAGATAGTTGGCAAAGCCTTGTGTTGCCATACCTACTGTATAAATGTTCATGCGATTTGAACCAGCTCCCATGATACCACGTAGACCACCTGTTCCAAATTCCAAATCCTTGTAGAAACTTTCTATAAGTTCGGTTTTGTCTTCAGTAGCAAGTTTTGATTCAACTTCCTTGCGTGTCTCTTCGTCAAAGGATGGTGTTAACCATTGCTTAGCCTTTGCCTCACATTGTGAAATTAGTTGTGCGTTATTTGCCATAAGTTATATATAAGTTGTTTATATCTATATGCAAAGATAGTGCAATTCGAAGACAATACAAAATAAATTTATTTATTTTTATTGTTGATGTGCAGCTTATATTATTTTTTGTAACTTTGCACCCATAGAATAATTCAATAAATTAAATTATGTATTTTACAGGCATCATTATAGCTCTGATTACTTTCTTAATAATAGGGGTATTTCATCCTATTGTAATCAAGACTGAGTATTATTTTGGAACTCGCCCTTGGTGGTTGTTCCTTGTAACAGGTATCTTGTCTATTATAGGCTCCCTTTGTGTTGACAACGTTATATTCTCATCAATATTCGGTGTACTTGGAGCTACGCTTTTGTGGAGCATTGGTGAGCTTTTTGAACAGAAAAAAAGGGTAGAGAAGGGATGGTTCCCCAAAAATCCTAATAAAAAATGAAGACGACATTAGTATTGATAGGAAAGACTGTCAACAAGCATTTCATTGCTAATATTAATGATTATTGTGAGCGTATTTCCCATTATATGCCGTTTGATATTAATGTTATCCCTGAAATCAAGAACACAAAGAACCTGACAGAGCAACAACAGAAAGAGCGTGAAGGAGAAATGATATTAAAGTCTGTCAACACCTCTGATACAGTCGTTATTCTTGATGAGCATGGAGATGATTTTCGTTCTGTTGAGTTTGCTAGTTGGTTACAGAAAAAGCAAAGTACTGCTCGTAGGCTTGTGTTTGTTGTTGGTGGACCTTATGGTTTTTCGCAAGCTGTTTATAAGCGTGCAAATGAAAAAATATCACTTTCAAAAATGACATACAGTCACCAAATGGTGCGTGTGATTTTCACAGAACAGATTTATCGTGCGTGTACGATTATAAAAGGAGAACCCTATCATCATGAATAGGGTTCTTATTAAAATATTTCTTAATTCTTTATCTTTAACGAATAATGCCCGGCATTGAATTCCATTCGCATTATATGTTTTTCGGTCATCTTTCGTGTAAGGTCTAATGCCACATGTCCCATTGTTCTCCTTAGGTTTAGTTCCACGCATGGATGTATCTTACCTCCGTTTACAATCATCATGTCGATGCCGAATGGACCGGAATATATTCCTCTGAGTTTGCCATTCATTATGAATGTAATAGTATTTCTTATTTCAACAAGAATTTCTGCATTTATATATCTTGAAAGCAATTTTTCTTTTTCTTCTTCAGTGGTTAGTATATTTCCCATGTAAGCACCGTTTAAGGTGCTGAATACGGATAGTCCGAGATATTCTATTTCGCCATTGGTATGAGCAATAAACTCCATTCCGAAATCGCGTATCTTGTTATAATAAGGTTCTACCATGACCTGTCCTTGTTTCCTTATTACATTTTTTATCCACCCTTGCAGGTGTTCGCTTATTCCTTCGTTTTGAAGGTCTACATATCTCAATCCACGACCGCTACTGCTCCAAGGAGCTTTTAATACGTATTGATAAGCAAGTCCGTTATCAACTTTATCCAATACATTTATCAGTTTATTGTAATCATCCACGGCTACAGATTCACCTACACATGCTTTGTCGCAATTCAGTAAATTAGTTAATAAGTTTTCTGAAGCCCAGTTTCTTCCACTTATCTCTCTTATCTTTTCAAGTTGCATAGCATCAGGCATGTAACCATCCAACTTTCCTTCAGAGGCAATACTCAACTTATATCTTATCATCTTGTCCCATCCCCAAGGTGATACTTCAAGTTTTTCTTTATCTATTTCTCGTAAATCATTCCAATTGATGTATTTTACGTTATGTATGTAACGTCTATATTCATTATTTGAAATTGTATTATTTGAGTCATCAACAAGTATATAATCACAATTGTCTGCCCATAAAGCAGGGATAAATCCTAAATCAGTCTGCATTTGTTTTACTGCATGTGGGGCTGTCATCTTCTCGTCATTAGCAGCCAATGCAATGTCGTGTCCAGGATTAAATATGTGTAATTTCATTATCTTCTATGTTATCTTCATCTTGTAGACGCATCGTTCCAGCCCTGTTAATCATGTCCTTTACAACTTCTCCGCCAATAATCAACCCTGCTGCTGCTGGAACCCATGCGTTACTTGCCGGAATTGTTCTTCTTTCGGTACACTTTCTCATGTCCTTGTTAGGGCAGATGCAATGAAATCTGCAACTGATGTCTTGATCGTCTATTGGTGTTAACGGCGGTTCCTCACTATATACGACTTTTAGTTTTGGAATATTCAGTTTCTTAAGTTTCTTTCTAATCACTTTTGCCAGTGGATCCATTTTCGTTTTGTTGATATCCGCTATCTTAAACCCTGTCGCATCAAGTTTGTTTGCTGCGCCCATACATGATATGATAGGTATGTTTAATTGATGGCAACGCTTTATAAGTTCTAGTTTAGCGCTTACTGTGTCAATACAGTCAACAACATAATCAAACTGGCTCAAATCTATTGTGTCAGCGTTTTGTGGTAGGTAAAACATCTGATGCTTATTTACGACGCATTTCTTGTTAATATCATGAATGTGCTCTTCAGCTATGTCAACCTTATATTTACCAACGGTTGATAGTAATGCGTAGATTTGTCTGTTTACATTTGTTAAGCACACTCTATCATCGTCAAAAACATCCAACTGTCCAACACCACTGCGTGCTAGTACTTCTACAGTGTATCCCCCAACACCACCTATTCCAAATACGGCTACACGTGATCCTGTAAGTGTTCCTATCGCTTCTTTTCCCAACAATAATTGGGTACGTGAAAATTGATTTTGCATTTATATTAATATCTACTTTTTCTAATTTTTTGCAAAGATAACGATTTTCGCAAATTAAGCCTATGATTTTTATTTTTTTTAGTTTTAAAACAAAAACATCTGATTATGGAAACAAATAAAAGGTTAATCAGGCAGGATGCACTGATATTTTAATAATGAACCAACCCTTTGGCGGAATTAGGATAATAACAAATTTACACTTAAGAAGTTACACATGTCGTTGATTTCTCTCATTTGCTATAACAAGACACATACATAATTACAGCGGGATTCCCTAGTTTTTTTAAAAATAGCAACGTTATTTATTGCGTTTTACAGAGTAATGCAGTGCAATATGATAACAAACGCAATGCAAGACATCGTATATTACAATGCATTGCTTCGTAAAATGCATCCTAATGCTTCGTAAAACGCAAAAAGTAAATTGAAAATTGATTTTTTTCTGTAATTATTCAATCTGCATGCTTGTTAATTTACAATTCTCTACATAGGGTTTTCGAAAAAGTAAGCGTCTAAATGACTATGGTCTGTCTATCAGAAAGTTAACTTGCCTTTTGTCATTTTTGTAGTGTCGAAGAAACGTCGTATTTAATAAAATCAGCTATAAAGTAAAACCGTTTTTGCATTTCATCGTAGAAACACCAATTTTAACGACACTTAAACGTCATTATATATCACTAAAAATGGCTTCTAATCGTCTGGTTATCAACGAGTCGACACTTAGACGCTAAAAAAAGCAGAAAAGTACATGCGTGCGCGAGAGCGTACATTATATATTTAGATATATTTTTAAGCATTATCATGTTTGATAAGTATAAAATCAGCTATTTTTGCATTTTATCAGCTCATTACTTGTTTTTCCAAGAACTTACATATCAAAATATTATCAATGCATGACTCCATCAATTGATTTGTCGGATGAACCTTAAATATACACTCATTTAATTCCGCCAACGAGTTGAACCATTATTATAAGCCAAGCTGCACTTTGAAAAAGCAAAGAAAAAATTGATTTTCCTTTGCTTTTCGGCTCGTTTGCACTATCTTTGTATAAAATAGGCTGCATTCGGGAAAACAAAGAAAAAAATGATTTTCCTTTGCTTTTCCACTCGTTTGCACTATCTTTGTATAAAATAGGCTGCATTCGGGAAAACAAAGAAAAAAATGATTTTCCTTTGCTTTTCCACTCGTTTGCACTATCTTTGCAAAAGAATTACGTAATTATGGGAATTTTCGGACTATTTAATAAAAAGAAAAAAGAGACTCTTGATAAGGGACTCGAAAAAACTAAAGAGAGTGTTTTTAGTAAGCTGACTCGTGCTGTAGCCGGTAAATCTAAAGTTGATGATGAAGTACTTGACAATTTGGAAGAGGTACTAATCACCAGTGACGTTGGTGTTGATACAACATTGAAAATCATTGAACGAATAGAAGAAAGAGTAGCACGTGATAAATATGTTTCAACTTCAGAACTCAATGAAATATTGCGTGAAGAGATTGCGGATTTGTTGGCTGAAAACAATACTGATGATAGTGACAGTTGGGATTTACCGGCTGGCCATAAACCTTATGTTATACTTGTTGTAGGTGTAAACGGAGTTGGAAAGACAACTACTATTGGTAAGTTGGCTTATCAGTTTAAGAATGCTGGTAAGAAAGTATATATTGGAGCTGCTGATACATTCCGTGCTGCGGCCGTAGAACAGATTTCTATATGGGGTGAACGTGTTGGTGTTCCTGTAATTAAGCAACAAATGGGATCCGACCCAGCTAGTGTGGCTTTTGATACTCTTCAAAGTGCAAAAGCTAATGGCGCAGATATTGTCATTATTGATACTGCCGGTCGTCTGCACAATAAATTAGGATTAATGAACGAGTTGAAGAAGATTAAGGATGTTATGAAAAAAGTTCTTCCTGAAGCTCCTGATGAAGTTATGCTCGTTTTGGATGGTAGTACAGGACAGAATGCTTTTGAACAGGCGAAGCAATTTTCTGCTGTTACTAATATTTCAAGTCTTGCAATTACAAAACTTGATGGTACGGCAAAGGGTGGTGTTGTTATCGGTATCAGCGACCAGTTGAAAGTACCGGTTAAATATATCGGACTTGGTGAACAAATGGAAGATTTACAGCTGTTTAATCGTAAAGAATTTGTAGACTCATTGTTTGCCTAAGCCAATTGAAATATTCATATGAAGAAAAATCAGATAGATATAATTACTATGGGCTGTTCTAAGAATCTCGTTGATAGCGAACTTCTTATGAAACAGTTTGAAGCAAATGGTTATCATTGTGTTCATGATAGTAAACGTCCAGAAGGAGAGATAGCCGTTATTAATACATGTGGATTTATTGAAACAGCTAAAGAGGAAAGTATCAATACGATACTAGAATTCGTTAAAGCAAAAGAAGAAGGTAGCCTGAATAAACTTTATGTCATGGGATGCTTATCTCAAAGATATAAGGATGAACTAGAAAAAGAAATTCCTGAGGTTGATAAATTTTATGGTAAGTTTAATTACAAGCAGTTGCTTTCAGACCTAGGAAAGGCAGAAGTAGCTTCTTGCAGTGGCAGACGTCATCTTACAACTCCACATCATTATGCTTATCTTAAGATAGCAGAAGGTTGTGACAGACATTGTGCATATTGTGCCATTCCTATTATTACTGGTAAGCATGTTAGCCGTCCTAAAGACGAGATATTGCAGGAAGTTAAGGAAATGGTTGCCTATGGAGTGAAAGAATTTCAGATTATAGCTCAGGAACTTACTTATTATGGAGTAGATATTGACGGGCATAGGCATATAGCTGACTTAATAAGTGATATAGCTGATATAAAAGGGGTAAAATGGATTCGTCTGCATTATGCATACCCTAATCAATTTCCTTTAGATTTATTGGATGTAATACGTGATAAACCAAACGTATGTAAGTATCTAGATATAGCTTTGCAGCATATTTCCAATAATGTGCTTGATGCCATGCACCGCAATGTTAGTAAGGAAGAAACCATGGACCTAATCAAAAAAATACGTGAGGTTGTACCTGGTATTCATATACGCACAACATTGATGGTTGGATTCCCTGGTGAAACCGATGAGGACTTTGATGAATTGGTGAATTTTGTTAAATGGGCTCGCTTTGAGCGTATGGGCGCTTTTGCATATTCTGAGGAAGAAGGCACATATAGCGCAGAACATTATGATGACAATCTGTCTGAAGATGTAAAACAGAGTCGTCTTGATACTCTTATGGCTGTTCAGCAGGATATAAGTGCAGAAATTGAAGCTGAAAAGGTTGGTCAGGTGATGAAAGTCATCATTGATCGCAAGGAAGGTGAATACTATATTGGAAGAACAGAATATTGTTCCCCTGAAGTTGATCCTGAGGTGCTGATAAAAGTTGCTGACAAGAAACTACGTGTGGGATGTTTCTATAACGCCAAGATAACGTCAAGTGAAGAATTTGACCTTTATGGAGAAATAGTATAAATCAACATGAATAACAAGGAATTTATTGCAGAATTAGCGCAACGTAGCGGTTACACGCAAGCCGATACCCAAAAGCTTGTAAATACAGTAATCGCTAGTATGGGAGATGCCTTTGAAGGAGGAGAAAACGTCGCATTGTCAGGTTTTGGTTCCTTTGAAGTGAAGAAACGTATGGAACGAGTCGTTATAAATCCTGTTACAGGACTTAAAATGCTTGTTCCACCAAAGTTAGTGCTTGGATTTAAGCCTATTGCAGCTATAAAGGAAAAACTTAAAAATGGAGGAGAGGTACATGAGTAATGTAAAAGACTTATCCCGTATCCTTGCTGATAAACGGAAACTTAGTGTTGCGGATGCTGAGAAATTCGTATCGTTGATGATTGATGTCATTAATGATGGGTTGAATAATAATAAACTTCTGAAAATTAAGGGACTTGGCACGTTTAAGGTAACTAGTGTAAGTCCTCGCGAGAGTGTTGATGTCAATACTGGAGAGCGCATACTTATAGATGGTAGGGAAAAGATTTCTTTCTCACCTGATAATGCGATGAAAGAACTTGTGAATCGTCCGTTCTCTCAGTTTGAAACTGTTGTAATAAATGATGGTGTTGATTTTGGACAGGTAGAACAGACAAATGAAGATTCGCTTGATGAAAGTTCAGAAGATGTCTCTGATGACATTTCTAACATAGAAGAAACCGTTGAACCAATAGACGATCGGAAGGTTGTAAAGGATGTTGTAACTAATGTTGAAAATATAGTTGAGCATGATATAATTGATAACATAGAATCAACTTCAAATAATACTATTAAAGAAAAAGTTAAAGAAGACGTAGAGGATCATGTTGTGCAGAAGACAGAAGAACCTGCTGAACATAAAACAGAAGAATCTGTTGATTCTGAAAAGGAAGATGAAACGGTAGAAATTAAGATAGAAGAAGTTGCATCTGAAGCAGAGCCGATAGTAGAATTTGTTGACGAAAAGGTTGCAGAACAGCATAGTCAACATGAGATTGAAAATACTGAAGATATTAAAAGTAACGATGAAAATATTGATGAATCAGAACCTGTTAAACATAATACAGGAATAAATAAATTCTTGGTGATTTCAATATTTGCAATTTTTATATTGTCAGCTGGCGCATTGTGCTATATGTATAAAGAACTCACCGAACGTAACTGTCGTATAGATAGTTTGATGAGTCGTTTGGAGGAACGGAAAGTTAAACCGATAGCAAAGCCTGTAAAATATGTGGCAGTAAAGCCTTCTCCTGTTGTAAAAAAGCCAATAGGTAAGACCCATAGTGCTGATAGTATCAGTAAAAAGAAAGAAATAAAAGTCGCGGTTGTAGATAAATACGCGGCAATGAACAATAGTGATGCCCGTGTACGCACTGGTGCATATAGAATAGTAGGAGTGCAAAAGACATTAAAGGTTAAAGCTGGTCAGACATTGAACTCAATAAGCAGATTGTATTTCGGTTCCGGAATGGAATGTTACTTAGAGGTCATGAATGGCAAAAGCGAATTGAAGGAAGGTGAAATTATAAAGATTCCTGAACTGAAGAATAAGCATTCTAGATAAAGTTTGCGCATTTCAATGACGGTAATATATTTCGATATATTAAAAAATTTGCTGAATTCGATTTTATATTGTAATTTTGTGCTCGATTTAAACGTTTGAATATGATTCTTAAGAAGAAAAAATGGCATTGCCTGCCTGGTCAGCCAATTACTGAACTTGATCAGCAAGTGATGTCTTGGGAAAAGAAAGGTAAGGAAGTGCCTAGTCGTGACCTCATAAAAACTCCGGAACAAATAGAAGGCATTCGTAAAAGCGGTGTCGTAAATACTGGTTGTCTTGACGAGGTGGCTAAGAATATTCATGCAGGTATGAATACTCAAGAGATTGATGATATCTGCATGGCTTATTGTAAGGAGCATGATGCCACACCTGCATGTTTGAATTATGAAGGTTATCCTAAAAGTGTTTGCACTAGTATAAACGAGGTCGTATGTCATGGTATTCCTAAAGAAGAGGATGTACTTGAAGAAGGCGATATCGTAAATGTAGACATGACAACGATCCTTGACGGATATTATGCTGACGCTAGCAGAATGTTTATCATTGGTAAGACAACTCCTGAAAAGGAACAGCTCGTAAGAGTTGCGAAGGAATGTCTTGAAATTGGTGCCGAAGCTGCAAAACCATATAGTTTTGTTGGTGATATCGGGCACGCAATACAGAATTATGCCGAGAAATATCATTATGGAGTGGTACGTGATTTATGCGGTCATGGTGTAGGATTGGATTTCCATGAGGAACCTGATGTTCTGCATTATGGACATAAAGGCTCAGGAATGTTGCTTGTGCCTGGTATGGTATTCACGATAGAACCGATGATAAATCAAGGTACATGGAAAGTCTTTCTTGATGCTGATGATCCTTATGAGTGGGAAATTGTTACTGGCGACGAATTGCCAAGCGCTCAATGGGAACATACATTTGTTATGACTGAGCATGGTGTTGAAATCCTTACATACTAATAGTAAAGAAGAAATTGAAAGTCTAAATATATGGAGAATAAAGATATTTATATATTAGGTATAGAGTCTTCGTGCGATGATACCTCAGCCGCAGTGTTGAAAAATGGCGTGATTCTTTCTAATGTCACAGCTTCGCAGGATGTTCATAAAGCTTACGGTGGTGTTGTTCCTGAGTTAGCTTCACGTGCGCATCAGCAGAATGTCGTTCCTGTAGTTGATCAGGCTATAAAACGCGCTGGAATCAAAAAAGAGATGTTGAGTGCTATAGCTTTTACCCGTGGTCCAGGTTTGATGGGCTCTCTTCTTGTAGGAGTGAATTTTGCTAAAGGATTTGCACGATCATTGAATATTCCTTTGATAGATGTTAATCATCTTCAAGGTCATGTTATGGCTCATTTCATAAAGGAAAGTGATGATGACGTAAGTGCACCGTCATTCCCGTTTATCTGTCTGTTGGTTTCAGGTGGAAATTCACAGATTGTTAAGGTAAATGCATATAATGATATGCAGGTGCTTGGACAAACTATTGATGATGCTGCTGGCGAGGCGATAGATAAGTGTTCGAAGGTTATGGGATTGGGATATCCTGGTGGTCCTATTATAGATAAACTTGCTCGTCAGGGAAATCCAAAGGCTTATAAATTTTCAGAACCTCATATTCCAGGATTGAATTATTCTTTCTCTGGATTGAAAACATCTTTCCTTTACAATCTTCGAGAGTGGGTTAGTGAGGATCCTGATTTCGTAGAGCATCATAAGCAGGATTTGGCTGCAAGTTTGGAATTTACTATTGTTGACATTCTTATGAAGAAATTACGTAAGGCAGTTGATGATACTAAAATCACTCATGTTGCTGTCGCAGGTGGAGTATCAGCCAACAATGGACTTCGTAATGCCTTCCATGAGCATGCAGATAAATATGGTTGGACGATATACATACCTAAATTCAGTTATACAACGGATAATGCCGCAATGATAGCATGTGTAGGTAATTTTAAATATCAGGATAAGGATTTCGGCTCTATTGATATGCCGGCTTTCTCAAAAGTAACCTTTAAGTAAATAATATGGAATTAGAAAGTAAAGTATTAAGTAAAGAAATACAGCAACATTTGTATGATAACGACCTTACTCTCGGAACTGCTGAAAGTTGTACTGGTGGACGTATTGCGGAAGCTATAATCGCAGTACCTGGAGCAAGTAATTATTTCAAGGGTGGAATAATTTGTTATACAAATGAAATTAAGGAAAACCTATTGCATGTTTCTCACGATACGTTGGAAGAGAAGACTGCAGTTTGTGAAGATGTTGCCAAGCAAATGGTTGCTGGTGCATGCGATGCTCTGAATGTTGACTATGCTATTTCTGCAACAGGTGTAGCTGGACCAGCTGGAGGAACACCTTCAATACCTGTTGGAACTATATGGATAGGATATGGTTGCAAAGATGATATACGCACGTTTAAGTTGGAAGAAGACTTTGGACGTGATATAAATCTTGCCATAGCAACAAGAAAAGCTTTGAGACTATTTTTGGACTTTTTGAAAGAAAAGAATCCGAAAGAATAGTTCAAAACAAAAAAATACTTAAATATCAATATTCTTTAGGGAAATATTTTGCATAATTCAAAAATAATTGTAATTTTGCACCCTGTTTGGAATAAGTATCAAAAAACGAAAACAAAAATTAAAGATAGTAATGTCTAAGATTTGTCAGATTACAGGAAAGAAGGCACAGTTAGGTTGTAATGTGTCTCACTCAAAGCACCACACCAAGAGAAGCTTTGATGTTAACCTCTTCAGCAAAAAATTCTACTATGTAGAAGAGAATTGTTGGATTAGCCTTAAGACCAGTGCTGCTGGTCTTCGTCTCATTAATAAAGTCGGTCTTGACGCTGCCTTAAAGAAGGCTGTTTCTAAGGGTTATTGCGAATGGAAAGACATTAAAGTAATAGGAGAATAATTATCATGGCAAAGAAAGCTAAAGGAAATAGAGTGCAGGTCATTCTTGAATGCACTGAAATGAAGAATAGCGGACTTCCAGGAACAAGCCGTTACGTAACAACAAAAAATCGTAAGAATTCTCCTGAGCGTCTTGAATTGATGAAATTCAACTCAGTCCTTAAGAAGATGACTCTTCACAAGGAGATTAAGTAATAACCCTTTTAATTCATATAAGATATGGCAAAGAAAGCGGTCGCTACCCTCCATGAAGGTTCTTCGGAAGGTCGCGCATTTTCAAAGGTAATAAATATGGTAAAGAGCCCAAAGACTGGTGCTTATGTATTTGATGAGCATATGGTCCCTAATGAGGCTGTTAAGGATTTCTTCAAGAAGTAATTCTATAAAGAACTAAATAAAAAAGGTTGTAAAGTTTAACTTTACAACCTTTTTATTTATTATATGATTTACTACATTGATTTCGAAGTATTATATTGTAAGTCTTGAAATTTAAGATGATAGTTTCTAAGTCAATATTACTATGTACAAAGTTTCTCTGATACAAAGTTGAAAATATGATTTTTGTAAGGATAACAATGTAATAAAGAGATTTATTAAGATTTACATAATGGTATTTACTATTTGAAAAATTTAGTATATTCGTTTTCAAAGTTTGGTGTGAAAATATTTTTGCCTATATTGTTTAATATCTCATCACGGCTCCAAAACTTTCCACCATCCAGTTCTTCCTTGCTTGGTTGTATGTCTCTATCGTATGTAGTTTTATGAACATACACCAATTCTTTTTCGCGTAGGCTCTCAAAAACATAATGGCCCATATCTTGTGGTGTGAAATCGGTTATTCCAAGTTCTTCGCTTACTTCACGTTTAAGAGCTGTTTTTACATCTTCCCCCAGGTCAACATGTCCCCCACAGGCAGTGTCCCATTTTGATGGTTGGATATCTTTCCAGGCAGGACGTTTTTGAAGGTATAGATCTCCATTACTGTTGAAAACATGCAGATGCACTACTGGATGTAGCTTTTTGCTTCCGTCGTGTGCCTCTCCGCGACTTATGGCACCGATAATGTTTCCTTGTTCATCAACGAGAGGAAACATCTCGTCTTTATTATCTTTCATATTTTATAGTTTGGCTTTAAATGTAAAGCAATCCGGGAAAAGACTATCGAGTTCTTTTGGTTCTTCTTCGAATAAACCATAGAGGCAACTTCCGCTACCACTCATCTGGGCATAAACGGCACCATTTTCATAAAGTTTGTTCTTTATATTACTTAGTTCTGGATGATTTGTGAAAATAGATGATTCGAAATCATTAATTAAAAGCTCTTTCCATGTAGAAATAGGTTTGTGAACGATGTCTCTACAACAAATTTCTGGGGTACTTGGTATAATGTTAGCAAAAGCCTCTTTTGTAGAAACAGCAATATCAGGTTTTACTAAAAATATGTAGTATCCACTCAGATTGCCTTTTGGTCCGTCTGCAGGAATTAGTTGGTCACCGATACCTGTTGCGTATGATGGTTCGCAACTAATGAAGAATGCACAATCAGCCCCTAACTTTGCAGCATATCTTTCCATTTCAGCATTACCTATGTTGAGTCTGAAACGTTCATCAATTAGTTTTATCATGTGGGCTGCATCACTGGAACCACCACCCAAACCAGCTTGTGAAGGTATTCGTTTGTAAAGATGAGCATGCACGCGAGGCAGTTTGTAATCTTCTGCTATTAACTTGTAGGCTTTTACAACGAGATTGTTGTTTTCGTCACATTCGATAGCGTTACCGCTAACTTTTAAGTCACAATCATTTTCAGATGGAAATTTCTCATCCATATATTTTATTTCCAAAGCATCATATAATGGAATAGGGTAGAATACTGTTTCCAGATTGTGATAACCATCGGAACGTTTGCTTACGATGTTCAGTCCAAGATTAATTTTGGCACATGGAAATTTAATCATAGTTATTATTATAAATTATGTATGCAAAGATATTGCAACCGAGAGCAGAATCATCAAGTTTGGTTGAATGTTATGTCAAGTTCAGTTGTATCTTATGCAAAAATACAAAAAATCTAATAACCATAATATTATATCAACAAAAAAATTATTACCTTTGTCAGAAATCATTAATTTATGGCAGAAAACAATAGCAATAATACTAAAAAGCGTAAGACTTCTACACCTATAGATACTACTTATGGTCATCTTCAACCGCAAGCTACAGACATTGAGAGAGCTGTACTTGGCGCTTTGATGATAGATAAGGACGCATTTTCAATGATTTCAGAGATTATACGTCCTGAGACATTCTATGAACCAAGAAATCAAAAAATATATCAGGCTATTCAAAACCTGAATATGAGTGAACGTCCTGTTGATATTATGACCGTTACCGAAGAATTGAAAAAGGAAGGTAATATTGATGACATAGGAGGTACTGGTTATGTGCTGGATATTAGTGCTCATGTTGCATCTTCAGCTAATGTGGAATATCATGCACACATCTTGGCACAGAAATACCTTGCTCGTCAGCTTATTCAGTTTGCGAGTAGGATTGAGGAAAAAGCTTTTGATGATACTGTTGACGTTGATGCCTTGATGCAGGAGGCTGAAGGCACGTTATTTGAGATATCACAGAAAAATATGAAGCAGGATTATACTCAGATAGATCCAATTATAGAACAGGCTGTGAATATCTTGCAAAATGCTTCAGCAAATACAGGTGGATTGACTGGTGTGCCTACAGGATATACACAGCTAGACGATATGACGAGTGGTTGGCAGCAGAGTGACCTTGTTATTATAGCAGGACGTCCAGCCATGGGTAAGACTTCTTTCGCACTTAGTTTAGCCAAGAATATAGCTGTTGATTATAGAATTCCTACTGCATTCTTCTCTCTGGAAATGAACAACGTTCAGCTTGTTAACCGTTTGATTTCAAATACTTGTGAGATTGCTGGTAACAAAATGCTGAACGGACAGCTTACTCCTGATGAATGGGAACGTCTTGATAAAAATCTTAGAAAGTTGACAGGTGCTCCTGTTTATGTGGATGATACTCCTGGATTATCGGTATTTGAACTTAGAACTAAAGCCCGTAGGTTGGCGCGTGAAAAAGGAGTTAAGATTATTATGATTGACTACCTTCAGTTGATGAATGCCAACGGTATGAAGTTTGGTAGCCGTCAGGAGGAGGTTTCTACAATATCTAGATCATTAAAGGGATTAGCAAAGGAATTGAATATTCCAATACTTGCACTTTCCCAGTTGAATCGTACTGTTGAAAACCGTGACGGGCTTGAAGGTAAGCGCCCACAGCTTAGTGACTTGCGTGAATCCGGAGCCATCGAGCAGGATGCAGATATGGTGCTTTTCGTGCATCGTCCTGAATACTATCATATTTTCAATGATGAAAAGGGTAATGATCTTCACGGAAAAGCCCAAATCATTATTGCAAAGCATAGAAAGGGTGCTACCGGTGACGTTTTGCTTACATTTAAGGGTGAATATACTAGATTCCAGAATCCAGAAGAGTCTTATGGTATGCCACAGGGCGGTGGTGAGATTATCGGTTCGAAGATGAACAATGGTGATGGTGCTCCGCAAGATAATCCTTTTGGGGATATGCCACCTATTCCTCAAGGCGACAATATGCCTTTCTGATTTAAAACAGATAATAGAAACGATGTAAAAAGTTATCAAAAGTAGTAATATGAAACATTTTTATCTAAAAATGTTTTAATTTCTTTGTGTATTTAGAAATATATCATTACCTTTGCACTTGTAAATACGAAAAAGATATGATTACATCTATAAACATATTGAGCATTATTATTAGTATTCGACTTCAAAAAGTGAGTGGAAGTGGTAAGGTGCGCATATAGATGATGTAAAAAGATATTTGAAGCCTTTCTCACTTTCATGTAAGTGTGAAAGGCTTTTTCATTGGAGATAATAAATATAAATACACAAATATATGAGTGACAGATTGTTTGTTTTTGATACCACTCTTAGAGATGGTGAGCAGGTGCCGGGATGCCAGTTGAATACTGTAGAAAAAATTCAGGTAGCTAAGGCTCTTGAGCAGTTGGGTGTAGATGTTATTGAAGCTGGTTTTCCTATATCATCTCCTGGTGATTTTAATTCAGTTGTTGAAATTTCCAAAGCTGTAACATGGCCAACTATATGTGCCTTGACAAGAGCAGTTCAAAAGGATATAGACTGTGCTGTTGATGCGCTAAAATATGCAAAACATAAGCGTATTCATACAGGAATAGGAACTAGTGATTCTCACATTAAGTATAAATTCAATTCTAACAGAGATGAGATAATCGAACGTGCAGTTGCTGCCGTCAGTTATGCTAAGAAATATGTAGAAGATGTTGAGTTTTATGCAGAAGATGCAGGCAGAACAGACAATGAATATCTTGCAAGAGTGGTAGAGGCTGTCGTTAAAGCTGGTGCCACTGTTGTTAATATTCCTGATACAACAGGTTATTGCCTTCCTGATGAATATGGAAATAAGATAAAGTATCTTATGGAGCATGTAGATGGTATGGATAAGGCAATCCTTTCTACTCATTGTCATAACGATTTAGGTATGGCTACTGCAAATACTCTTCAGGGAGTGTTGAATGGCGCACGTCAGGTTGAAGTAACAATAAATGGAATAGGAGAGCGAGCCGGAAACACCTCTCTTGAAGAAATTGCTATGATACTGAAATGTCATAAGGGTATTGACATTGATACAAATATCAATACAACTAAGATTGTTCCAATGTCAAGAATGGTATCTAGTTTGATGAATATGCCAGTACAGCCTAACAAGGCTATTGTGGGACGTAATGCATTTGCACATTCGAGCGGTATTCATCAAGATGGTATATTAAAGAATGTCCAGACTTATGAAATAATTAATCCAAAGGATGTAGGATTGGATGATAATTCGATAGTATTGACAGCTCGTTCAGGAAGGGCAGCTTTGAAATATCGTCTGCGTGTAAATGGTATTGATATAGAAGACGAGGAAAAACTTGATAAGATATATAAAAAATTCTTGCAGTTAGCTGATAAGAAGAAAGAAGTTAGTGATGAGGACGTTTTGATGTTGGCTGGTGCCGACCAGACTGATGCTCATGGTGTGAAACTCGATTATTTACAGGTTACAACAGGTCTGGGCGTAAAGAGCGTGGCAAGTATAGGACTTGACTTATCTGGGCAGAAGTTTGAGGAAGCATCATCTGGCAACGGACCTGTCGATGCTGCTATAAAAGCATTGAAGAAAATAGTACAGAAGCAGATGACCTTGAAGGAATTTACTATTCAAGCAATTGACAAAGGGTCTGATGATGTGGGTAAAGTTCACATGCAGGTGGAATACGATGGTCATTTATATTATGGCTTTGGCGCAGACACCGATATTGTAACTGCCAGTGTAGAGGCATATATTGATTGCATCAATAAGTTTAAGATTCGCTAATTTAGATAAAAATAATAAATACACATATTTATGAATACATTATTTGACAAGATTTGGGACAAACATGTTGTGCAGATCGTTAACGATGGTCCTACGCAACTTTATATAGATCGTCTTTATTGTCATGAAGTAACTTCTCCGCAGGCTTTCGCTGGAATGCGTGCAAGAGGATTGAAGTGCTTTAGATCTGACAAGATATATTGTATGCCTGATCATAATACACCTACACACGATCAGGATAAGCTTGTTGATGATCCTATTTCACGCAAACAACTTGACACACTTGACAAGAACTGCACTGACTTTGGATTGAAGGAGTTTAAGATGAATACCAAAGATAACGGTATAATTCATGTGGTTGGTCCTGAGAAGGGACTATCTTTGCCAGGAATGACTATTGTATGTGGAGACTCTCATACTTCAACTCACGGTGCTATGGGGGCAGTTGCTTTCGGTATCGGTACATCTGAGGTAGAAATGGTTATGGCTTCTCAATGTATTCTTCAGCAGAAGCCAAAGAGCATGAGGATAAATATCAATGGAAAACTTAATCCTAATATTGTAGCCAAGGATGTTGCTCTTTATCTTATGAGTAAACTTACTACGAGTGGCGCAACGGGTTATTTTGTTGAATATAGTGGTCAGGTTGTACGTGACATGACTATGGAAGGTAGATTGACATTGTGTAATCTGACTATTGAGATGGGTGCACGTGGTGGATTTGTCGCTCCTGACGAGAAGACGTTTGAATATATAAAAGGTCGTGAATATGCTCCAAAGGGAGAAGAATGGAACAAGGCTTTGGCTTATTGGAAAACTCTAAAGAGCGGTGACGATGCAATATTTGATAAGGAGCTGAACTTTAAAGCTTCTGATATTGCACCACGTATAACTTATGGTACGAATCCAGGAATGGGTATTGCCATTGACGGAACAATACCTACTCTTGACACAATGGATGAGAAAGAGCAGGCTTCGTTTATGAAGAGTCTTGAGTATATGGGGTTCAAACCAGGAGAGAAGCTTCTTGGTCACGTCGTTGACTATGTTTTCCTTGGTGCATGTACTAATGGGCGAATCGAGGATTTTCGTGTTTTCGCAGATATTGTTAAAGGTAAGAAGAAGGCGGATAATGTAACTGCTTGGCTTGTTCCTGGTTCATGGCTTGTTGATAAGCAGATTCGTGAAGAGGGTATAGACAAGATTGTTGAAGCTGCTGGTTTTGAAATTCGTCAACCTGGATGTTCTGCATGTCTAGCAATGAATGATGATAAGATTCCTGCCGGAAAATATTCTGTTTCGACAAGTAATCGTAACTTTGAAGGACGACAGGGACCTGGTTCACGTACTATACTTGCTTCTCCGCTAGTAGCAGCTGCAGCTGCTATAACTGGTAAAATTACAGATCCACGAACTCTTTAATATAATAATTATGAGACAGAAATTTAACGTTATAACATCAACATGTATTCCATTGCCATTAGAAAACGTGGATACAGACCAGATAATTCCGGCTCGTTTTTTAAAAGCAACAGACAAAGAAGGCTTTGGCGATAATTTATTTCGTGATTGGCGATATAATAAGGATGGTTCTTTAAAGAAAGATTTTGTATTGAACGATTCAAGATATAGTGGAGTGATACTTGTTGCTGGTAAGAACTTTGGCTCAGGTTCATCTCGTGAACATGCGGCTTGGGCTATTGCAGGATATGGATTTAGAGTTGTAATAAGTTCTTTTTTTGCTGATATACATAAAAATAATGAACTTAACAACTTTGTACTTCCTGTTGTTGTGTCAGAGGTCTTCCTTCAGGAACTCTTCGATAGTATAAAGGAAGATAACAAAATGGAGGTGAAGGTAGATTTGCCTAATCAGGTTGTTACCAATGTCAAGACAGGGAAGAGTGAACGCTTTGAGATAAACGGTTATAAGAAACATTGTCTTATGAATGGACTTGATGATGTTGATTTCCTTGTGCAGAATTGTGATAAGGTTGAATCATGGGAGAAAGCAAACAAATAGAAATAATGGATTGCACGCTTCGTGACGGAGAACAGACCAATGGTGTGTCTTTTCTCCCTCATGAAAAGTTGATGATAGCTCGTGCTCTATTGTCTGATGTAAAGGTTGATCGCATTGAGATTGCTTCTGCACGTGTGTCTGAAGGTGAAAAGAATGCAGTACGTATGATTTCCCGTTATGCCGAACTTAACGGGATACTGAATAAGGTTGAGGTTCTTGGTTTTGTTGATGGTAACAAGTCTGTTGATTGGATACATGATTGTGGTTGTCGGGTTATAAATTTGTTAGCTAAAGGCAGTTTAAAGCATTGCACATTGCAGTTAAAGAAAACAGCCGAGGAACATATTCATGATATTGTAGAAGTACTTGATTATGCCAAAAGCTTGAACATGCAAGTAAATCTATATCTTGAGGATTGGTCTTCTGGTATGAAAGATTCTCCTGAATATGTGTTTAAATTAATAGATTCTCTTCATGATAAGAACATCTGCCGTTTTCTTTTGCCTGATACATTGGGAATATTGAGCCCTACTCAGACAATAGATTATATCAGTCAGGTTGTGGAACGTTATCCTGATGTGCATTTTGATTTTCATGCCCATAATGACTATGATATGGCTGTGGCTAATTCACTTGCGGCAGTTAAGGGTGGAGTTCATGGATTACATGTTACTGTAAACGGATTGGGCGAGAGATGTGGTAATGCTCCATTGTCATCAATGCATGTAGTATTGAAGGATATGTATGATTTTTCAACGAATATTGAAGAGTCTTCATTGGTATATATCACCCATCTTGTTGAGGGGTACAGTGGTATTGCCGTAGCACCAAATACTCCTATCGTTGGTGAGAATGTTTTTACTCAGGTTGCTGGTGTTCATGCCGACGGCGACAATAAAGACAAATTGTATTGTAATGATTTGGTTCCTGAAAGATTTGGGCGTCATCGTGAATATGCCCTTGGCAAGAATTCAGGTAAAGCGAATATTACTCAAAATCTTAATGAACTAGGACTTGTGCTCACTCAGGAACAGACTAAAGCGGTGACACAGCGCATTACCCAACTTGGTGACAGAAAAGAATTAGTTACTCAGGAAGACTTGCCGTATATTGTCTCTGATGTTTTGAAACATAGTATTCCTGATGATAATGTAAGGTTGGTAAGTTACATGGTTTCAACGTCTTATGGCATGCGACCTATAGCAAGTCTTAAAGTGTCTATAAACGGTGTCTGCTATGAAGCTGATTCTACTGGTGACGGACAATATGATGCCTTTGTAAAGGCGTTGCGTAAAGTCTACAAGAATAATCTCAATAGGGAGTTTCCTCTGCTGGATAATTATCAGGTAAGCATTCCGCCAGGTGGACGTACTGATGCTTTGGTGCAGACAATTATTACATGGATTAAGAGTGATGGTAAGATGTTCCGAACAAGAGGACTTGATGCTGATCAGACGGAGGCTGCTATTAAGGCAACTATAAAGATGCTAAATATGATTGAGAATCCTGAAAATAAATAATTTTTTAAAATATAATATAATGAATTTAAAGATTGCTGTTTTGGCCGGTGATGGTATAGGACCGGAGATAATGAAACAAGGTATTGCTGTATTAAATGAGGTAGCAGATAAGTTTAACCACAAGTTTACATATACTGAGGCTCTTTGTGGTGCCCATGCTATTGACTCAGTTGGAGATCCTTTCCCTGACGATACGTTTAAGGTTTGTATGGATGCTGATGCTGTGTTGTTTGCCGCTGTAGGCGACCCTAAGTTTGATAATAATCCAACTGCTAAGGTTCGTCCAGAACAGGGACTGCTTGCAATGCGTAAGAAGTTGGGGCTTTTCGCCAATGTTCGTCCTGTTGCTACTTTTGATTGTCTTCTTCACAAGTCTCCTTTGAAGGATGAACTGTTGAAGGGTGCTGACTTTGTCGTAATTCGTGAACTTACTGGTGGTATGTATTTTGGTGAAAAGTATCAGGATAATGATATGGCTTATGATACTGATATCTATACACGTCCTGAAATCGAACGAATCTTGAAGGTAGCTTTTGATACAGCAATGAGACGCAATAAGCATTTGACAGTTGTAGACAAGGCAAATGTTCTTGCTTCTAGTCGCCTTTGGAGATTGATTGCAAAGGAGATGGAAAAATCTTATCCTGAAGTAAATACTGATTACATGTTCATCGACAATGCATCAATGCGTGTTCTTACAGAACCTACTTTCTTTGATGTTATAGTTACAGAAAATACTTTTGGCGACATTCTTACAGACGAAACTAGTTGTATTACTGGTTCTATGGGACTTCAGCCATCAGCAAGTCTGGGAGAACATACTCCATTGTTTGAACCTGTTCATGGAAGTTGGCCTCAGGCAACTGGCAAGAATATTGCTAATCCTATTGCTCAGATTCTTTCTTCAGCCATGCTTCTTGAGCATTTTGGGCTTAACGCTGAGGGACAACTTATCCGCAAGGCTGTCAATGCAAGTCTTGACGCCAATGTTCGTACTCCTGAAATTCAGGTTGAAGGTGGTAATACTTACGGAACTGCAGAAGTTGGAAAATGGATTGTAGACTATATCGGTTCTTCGTCAATTTAAGGGGAGATATCCTCAATAAATGGACTTGACACCAGAAAAAGTTTTTTTAATGTCACTAATGTCATAATGTCACAA
>OBMA010000226.1_pt1 | contig 31045 bp, 27 predicted proteins | sample 1539141 | NCBI WGS metagenome assembly OBMA01 (sample SAMEA3991484, study PRJEB22521) | metagenome | biome: anthropogenic terrestrial biome; feature: sewage plant; material: raw primary sludge | place: Sweden | collected 2012-09-26
CCAGTAATGCCATTCTCAGTAATTCCGTATATCTGGTCTATCTTTTTAGTAAGGACGGCGTCCGGATCTCGAAACCTGAGTCCTACAAGCGGAAGTCCTGTGCGTCTCCGGACATCTTCCGGAAGATAGACTCTGTCGCTGACCGCGTATGTAAGCCACATTACGAATAGACACACTATCGCAGCAAGTATGGCGCCAAGCCCGCATGCCTGCTTCATATAGCTGTCCCTGACTACAAGTTCTGAATGATTCTCTTCTATCGTCTTTATTGATTCTATCTCCGGCTGCTCATCTCCAAATCTTACGAGTGCCTTGTCGACCGCTGCAAGCATCTTGTCTGCAATGTCATCATTCGAAAATGTCACCGTTATCGTAAGGACACGAAGGTCTGAAAGAATCTCGGCTTTCACATATTTTTGTACAGCCGCTTGCGTTCCTGTATCAAACTCAACACCGCCTTTTCCAAACTCATCATCAATAAGGTCGCATACAGGATCTGTCGTAAGCAGATCATTCCATGTGTATCCGTTATATGCCTGATAAGCATCTTCTTTATCGTCGCTGCCGAATGTCACATATAGTTTTGAGACTGCTCTATACTGCGTACCGCTCGTCATCTGCCTGTAAGCAGCATAGATACCGGCACCTGCAAGCGCGCCTATCAGCACTGCGAGCACGAATATCCATATCTTTGATACGAAAATGAGCCATACTTTCCGCAGGCTCACTCTCTCATTCATATATCCTTCATTATCAAGACCGATATCTTTCATACGATATCCTCCATAAAACATCTATTCCTCTGCTATAGTCATCCGCACTTCAGTCAGATCAGCTTTCGTCTTCTTTCTTCTCTTCCTGCTTCATAGCTGTTATCTGCGATGCATCAACGCCTTCGGTGCTTTCCGGCTTTAAGACAATCTTCATCGTAAGGAGCAGAAGCTTAAAATCAAGCCCGACGGAATAATTTTCTATATATGTAAGATCAAGCTTAAGCTTGTCGTACGGCGTCGTATTATATTTGCCATAGACCTGCGCATATCCGGCAAGTCCAGCCTTCACCCTCATACGAAAAGCAAATTCCGGCATCTCTTCCATATACTGATCTATGATCTCAGGTCTCTCCGGACGCGGGCCGATAAATGACATCTCACCTTTTATGATATTAAAGAGCTGTGGCAGCTCATCGATCCTTGTCTTTCTTATAAACTTTCCAACAGGTGTTATCCTGTCATCATTTTTCTGTGCAAGTCTTGCAACTCCATCCTTCTCCGCATCAACACGCATACTGCGGAACTTGAGTATCTTGAACTGCTGGCGGTTTATCGTACACCTTACCTGCTTATACAGAATCGGTCCTCCGTCATAGCATTTGATTATCACCGCAGTAATAAGCATAAACGGTGATGCAAGTATCAGGAGTACAAATGCAAATACAAGATCAAGTATACGCTTCGCAATCTTCTGTCCTGTTGTCAGCGCATATTCCTTAGTCATAAGTATAGGCGTATCAAACAGATGAAGCTGATCCGACCCCTGCACAAGAACATCTGTGATCTTGGGCATCATATATATCCTGAGTCCACGACTGTAGATGAACTTGTAAAGTTTATTCCGCTGCATCGCAGGTATATCCCAAAGTACTATCGCATTGTAGCCATTCATTACTTCTTTCTTTACGGTTTCGTCACCCTCTGCGATATCAATGCATTTATCTATACTGTACTTATCCTTACGAGTACCAAATTTATACAAAATATTCTCTATCGGTCTGCTTCCGTGGATGAGCAGCATATGAAGCGGTGGAAATGCTTTTTTGTATAAAGCTGCCTGCAGATATGTCCATCCGACTGCAAATGCGATCTGGATAAATGTAAGTTCAACCATTGGCCAGATTTTCACTACCCAGTTTGCCATAAGTGATATCTGAAAATAAGAAATGATATTCGTCATTAGCAATGAGAAAATATTTGACATGATGATGTCGCCGTTTTTCAGGTATCCTACCTTTGTTCCGCCAAACAGGTTGGTCACAAGAACGAGTACGACAAAATAGATCGCGAACATAAGGATATGACCGCGAAAGTAGAATTTCAGCCTTCTATTTACTATAAAATAATATACATGAAGCCAGAAATATGCGTACAGGCATGTCTGGGCAACAAGTCCCCAAAATGACATCTGCAGTACAAGCATTTTTTCGGCAGATCTAAGTTTCTTCATCCTTAAAGTCTCCTTAAGACGGCACGTACTGCCCATCCACAGAAACATGATATGCTGCGCATCATTGACAGCTTTTCAACATTACGATAAAGGTTCCAGATGTTTTTTGTCGCTTTCATCTTATTTGCTGAAAGAGACTTTTGAGGGCGTCTGTAAATGGTGAGCACTTCACCCAGCCCATTCGCCTCATACCCTGTCTTCATTATCTGCCACCACGTGGCAGTATCTTCACTTGGCACATTTGGCATATGTATCACATTTAACGGCACCTTGCGCGTATCGATCATAACTGTTGAAGTAAAGATCACTGTACGTGACAAAGCCTTATCATATGTCAGTTCCTTTGGTGCGTGGACTATCCTGCCATTACCGACACCGTCTTCGTCTCCAAATTCATACGAAGTGAACGTAAATACTGATCCGGTGTCAAGCATATATTTGAGTTCATGTTCAAGCTTTTCCGGTTTCCATATGTCATCCGCATCAAGAAACGATATGAATCGTCCGCGAGATTCGTCCATCCCTTTATTGCGCGAAACCGCCGGTCCGTCATTCGTCTTACTTGTGATCAGTCTTACTCTGTCATCACATTTTTCCGCAAGAAATCTGCGTATCACATCTACGCTCGAATCAGTTGACGCGTCATCGACCAGGAGAAGTTCCCAATTCTCATACGTCTGCTGTTCAACCATCAACAGGGTCTGCTCTATGTAATTTTCCGCATTATACACCGGAGTTATAATGCTGATCAGATCCATACCTGCCATTACTGAATTTCCCTTCTAAAAATTATGTTATGATGTGATGTCAAAAGCAGCAATCGGATTATGATGCTGCGAATTGCATCAGATCTTTTCTTTCACCAGATATATCGGGCGTTTCTTGACTTCAAGATAAGTCTTTGCAAGATACTGTCCTACTATTCCCAGACAAAACAGCTGCACACCGCTTACAAGTGAGATTATGCATACGAGAGACGGCCATCCTGAAGTCGGATCGCCAAACACAAGCTTTCGTATTATTGTCACTACGATGAGCACAAATGCAAGAAAGCAGAACAAAACTCCCATGATCGAAGCAATCGCAAGCGGTTCCGTCGTAAACGCTACAATACCATCAAGCGCATAGACAAAAAGCTTCCAAAATGACCATTTTGTCTCACCTTTCTTACGCTCTATATTCTCGAATTCAATCCATTTTGTCTTATATCCTACCCAGCCGAAGATACCTTTCGTGAATCTGTTGTATTCAGTGATCTGCAGGACAGAATCAACAAACTGCCTTGTCATAAGTCTGTAATCACGGGCTCCATCAACGATCTCCGTTTTCGACATGCGATTGATCATGTGGTAGAACCTCCTGGCAAACCATGACCTTATCGGTGGTTCTCCCTTACGGTTCACGCGGCGCGTAGCAACAGAATCGTATCCTTCATCGATATACCCAAACATCTCAGGAAGCAGAGCCGGCGGGTCCTGAAGATCTGCGTCCATGAAGACAACATAGTCGCCTTCTGCATTCTGCAGTCCGGCATATATCGCTGCTTCCTTTCCGAAATTTCTGGAAAATGAAAGGAGATGCACCCTGTTATCTTTCTTTGCCAGTTCTTTTACCTTATCAGCTGTTCCATCGGACGATCCGTCATCGACGTAGAGGACTTCCACGTCAAGCTCGCGCTTCTCAAAGAAAGCGTTGTTTTTCATGAGCTCCGCGTAAAAATCATCAATATTCTCTACTTCGTTGTAGCACGGAACGACAACACTTAATTTCTGCATATAAACTCCTCTGATCTATTTCTGTATATTTGATAATACGAATTGCTCCGCATGTGTGCTTTGCACACATTGCTTCCGCAACTTCTTCTGCATATTTGATAATACGAATTGCTCCGCATGTGTGCTTTGCACACATTGCTTCCGCAACTTCTTCTGCATATTTGATAATACGAATTGCTCCGCATGTGTGCTTTGCACACATTGCTTCCGCAACTTCTTCTGCATATTTGATAATACGAATTGCTCCGCATGTGTGCTTTGCACACATTGCTTCCGCAACTTCTTCTGCATATTTGATAATACGAATTGCTCCGCATGTGTGCTTTGCACACATTGCTTCCGCAACTTCTTCTGCATATTTGATAATACGAATTGCTCCGCATGTGTGCTTTGCACACATTGCTTCCGCAATTCTGCAAACACTCGGAATCCGCTGATTTGCTTCGCAAATCGCTACTTCCTCGTGTTTAGGCGGATCCTAAGGTCAAGCGTTTTTTCATGCAAGCATGAAAACCGCTTGACTTTAGTCTCCTGTATTATCACATCCCTCTCGCGGTTGCGATATTCTCAACGAACCAGTCATACTCGAGCTTTACGCCTTCTTCGAGTCCGACTTTGTGGTGCCAGCCGATTCCATGAAGCTTTGATACATCCGTAAGTTTACGAGGTGTGCCGTCAGGCATGCTGCTGTTCCATACGATCTTTCCATCATATCCTATGACTTTCTGGACTGTCTCTGCCAGCTGCTTTATCGTAACTTCTTCACCTGTTCCGATATTTACATGCTGCTCACCACTGTAGTTTTCAAGGAGATATACGCACGCATCAGCCATATCATCAACATAAAGGAATTCACGGAGAGGCTTGCCTGTTCCCCAAAGCTCAACTGTCGGAGAGCCTGACTGCTTTGCTTCATAGATCTTGCGGATCATCGCCGGCATAACATGCGAATTGCAAAGATCATAATTATCATAAGGTCCATAAAGGTTAGTCGGCATGCAGCTTATAAAGTTGTCGCCATACTGACGCTTAAAGAACTTGCACATCTCAAGACCGGATATCTTTGCGATCGCATATGCTTCATTTGTCGTCTCAAGCGGTCCTGTAAGAAGTGCGTCTTCCGGGATAGGCTGAGGTGCCATTCTCGGATAGATGCATGTGCTTCCGAGAAATAAAAGCTTCTTTACATGATAATCATGTGCATCTTTTATCACATTGCACTGAATCTGCATGTTCTCATATGCGAAATCCGCCGGTGTCGTCTGATTAGCATTGATTCCGCCAACCTTGGCTGCTGCAAGTATGACAGCATCAGGACGCTCAACTTCAAAGAAACTTCTTACTGCTGTCTGGTCTGTAAGATCAAGTTCCTTGTGTGTCTTGCCTATTATATTCGTATATCCTTTAGCCTTAAGAGAACGTACGATAGCGCTCCCAACCAGTCCTCTGTGACCTGCCACGTAAATTTTGTCTTCTTTAGAAATATCCATTTTCTCATCCTTCCGAGCGTTTGGCGCTCATATATATTCTCGATTTATATCAATGCTGTCATACTTCTATAGACACTCATTCATCCGCTCATTCATCCGCTCTACTGTACTCTGAATCCATCCCTTACAGAGCTGCCGCGCATCTCTATCTCCGGAGAATACGGTGCCGACGGGAAATCATAATACCCCGTCCTGTCTCCGTCTGTTGGTCTATAGACCGTGACACTGCCGATCTTATACGGCTCTGTATCATATGTGCCATAGTCCTGCTGATCAATGATAGATGCCGACGCATTTTTCGAAAAATTATCCCTTATGAGTATACACGTTTTATACGATATGAGCAACGCAAAGCAGGTGAGAATAATGCGTGACCACCTGACTTTCCATTCATTTTTCTGCTTCATCACGATCCCTTTTATGATCTGTCCGAAAATAAGAGACGGAAGGAGCAATATAAGTACCCGTCCATACCTTATGAGCGGTGATGTCAGAAGCCAAAACAGGAATGAGCCCGCCGCTATCCATGATATAAACAGCATTCCCGGAGTTATATCACGCCATGGCTTCACGTCAGATTCTGACCCATTCCGACATTCCATTACTGACATCGAATCAGCCTCATGCTTCAATGCTGCATTCGAATCAGTCCAGCGTTTCAGTGCTGCCACAGTCTGCACCAGCAGGATAATGACTGACACTATTGATGCTGTGACAAGAATCCTGTCGGTCATCCCCAGGCTCCCAAACCAGTGTGGAAACCATTCCCCGATCTTTATCCTTGATGCCGAAGCAGCATCCGTATATCCACGCCCATATATCATTATCTCTCTTGCATCATACGCCGCCGCGCCCTTTGGTATCTTCCAGTCTGCACTGCAAATGTCTATTGCAGTCGACGGATATAAAAGCCATCCTGATATCATGATATTTCTTATCAGATACGGAAGCGCGATAACCGCTGCGCATACCAGATATCTTATTATCTTTCCTGTACGTTTTTCTTTTATAAAAAGTACTATCGGATATATTGCAAATAAGAGAATTACCGCTACAGAGAGTTTTACTGTCACAGCCCACACTGCGAGCATTGAGAGACCTGCAAACACCTCCGCATTACTGTCTTCCGCTTCAAGATGATCGATCCACCTTATGAATATATACAAAAGTGCTGTCAGCGCAAAATAATCTGACTCCGGCGACACCATCTCTCCAAAAATCCCGAATACGTAGACAAGCGCTGCGACGCGGACAAAATCCGAGACTTTAAGTCTATTCCAGTGTGCTATCGGTCTCGCGTTTTCAAAACAGACTTTCGTGAGAATAAGTGATATGAATCCCGCGCATACATGATATGACTGCCCGTTAACAAATGCGAAACTGTACAATGCCGTTAATGCAAATGAAGAGCTGTTATATGCGAGTCGTGAATGGAGATTGCCAAGTCCCGGGACGATGCCAAAACTTTCGATCCAGTGTATCGCCTGTGCATGGTAAAGATCACTGTCATAATGCATGTATCCGTGTGATGTCCCGAATGCAAATAAAAGGATAAGAATCAGGTACCACACAGCCTTTCGCCATGTCATGCCGTCTCTTATTTTCCAGAAGCTCTTCTTCAGCACATCCCGGCAGCATACAGAGATCACGACGCATATAAAGCACAGTATGGTGACTGCATTATATGAGACGCCTGCAAACAGGCTCCATATCTGCGCATAGGCAGTCACTGCCACGATTCCCGCCATGATTATCTCATCTGTATGATATGGCACATCTTTACCCATGAGACTAATAACAGCGGTGCCCGCAATAAAAACGGTCACCGCCATGAATGTCCATATAAGAAGGACGCTTATCACTTTGACTTCTTTCCGCCGCATCTCTTCCCGCTGCGGTATTCCTCGCAGCTTATGCCGGCGATATTCTTCATATCAGATTCCATCATCATCGATACCAGTGAATGGAAATCCGTCTTTCGCTCCCAGCCGAGAGTCTTCTCAGCTTTTGCGCAGTTGCCCCAAAGGAACTCGACTTCTGAAGGACGGTAAAATTCCGGATTGACATCAACAAGAAGCTTTCCCGTCTCAGCGTCATATCCTTTTTCATCAGCGCCTTTACCTGTCCATTTAATCTTTATGCCAAGTTCACCGAATGCATTATCTACAAATTCGCGGACTGTATGTGTCTCATTTGTCGCAAGGACGAAATCTCCGGGCTTATCCTGCTGAAGCATACGCCACATTCCTTCGACGTAATCTCCCGCGAATCCCCAGTCTCGTTTTGAATTCAGATTGCCAAGTGAAAGTTTTTCCTGCTTCCCGGCAGCTATGCTTGAAGCTGCAAGCGTAATCTTTCTTGTAACAAAATTCTCGCCTCTTCTGGGTGATTCATGATTAAAGAGGATTCCGTTGCATGTAAACATGTTGTAAGCTTCACGATAATTGACCGTGATCCAGTATGAATAAAGCTTTGCCACGCCATATGGGCTCTTTGGATAAAAAGGTGTTGCTTCGCTCTGTGGCGCTGTCTCCGGGATTCCTCCGAAGAGTTCTGATGTTGAAGCCTGATAGTAACGGCAATTTTTATCATTTACCCTTATTGCTTCAAGGAGCTTGAGTGTGCTGACTCCTGTCGCCTCTGCTGTATATTCAGGTACCTCAAATGAGATTCCGACATGCGACTGAGCCGCAAGGTTGTATACTTCCGTAGGTTTTATCTCACCTACAAGTCTCATAAGATTGCTTGAATCTGTTGTATCCGCATAGTGCATGAAGAAATTCTTCCCAAAATCAGGTGATGCGATCAGATGATCGATACGCTGTGTATTGCTGATGCTGTGACGGCGCACAAGACCATGAACCTCATATCCCTTACTAAGCAGGAGCTCTGCAAGATAAGACCCGTCCTGTCCTGTGATTCCTGTGATCATTGCTATCTTTTTCATATTCATTTCTTCCTTTCAGTTTTCGAGCTGATTCTTCGATCTGCAATATCTTTCCATATCTATATGACGCAACTTAACGAATGACTATGCTGTCGATTCTTATAATCACTTCCACAACACTAGACACTCTATAAGCGCTATCGCTATCCCAAGTATTCCTCCGACAAGCACCTGCAGCGGTGAATGTCCGATAAGTTCCTTGAGTTTTGCTTCCGGTGAGATATCCTTATTGCCCATCTTCTGGAATGTTTCCATCATAGAATTGAGCACCTGCGCCTGTTTTCCAGTCTCCCACCTGACTCCCATCGCATCATAGATTGTGACCATTGCAAACATGACCGCTATCGCAAGTTCAGGGCTTCCCGGTCCGCAGACTATGCATGTCGACGTGACCAATGCACACACTGTTGCTGAATGACAGCTTGGCATACCACCGCTTCCCGTCATTCGTTCCAATCTGATCTCTTTATTGAGTATCAGATAGATGATCGTCTTTATGATCTGTGCTATCAGCCATGAAGATGCTGCCGCAACAAATATCTGATTATGAAAGAGCTCATATAGAAAATTTCCCATCTATTCATTCACCCGGCTATCCTATTTTGTAAATTATCTGTATACGCAAGAGGCACACATCATTGTGTATTTCTCCATGTATCACGTTCATTCACTTATAAGATATCAATATATATCTTATCTCTCATCAGGCTTTGAAATCTTTCATGTACTCTGCGATCGCATCATGCCAGTCTGCATATTTGAAATCTGTCGTAAGACGGAACATATAATTATCAAGGACTGAATATGCAGGGCGTTTTGCCGGTGTTGGATATTCGTCTGTCGTAATGTGCTTTACCTTTGTATTCTTTCCTGCAAGTCTGTAGAATTCTTCAGTGAAATCTGCCCATGTACAACTTCCTTCACATGTGCCATGGAAAAGACCATAATTATCTGTCGGAAGAAGATACGCAATAGCCTTTGCAAGTTCTACTGCACTGGTAGGTGTTCCGTACTGATCACCGACGACTGAAACTTCATCGTGTGTATCAGAAAGTGCCATCATCGTCTTTACAAAATTCTTGCCATCTCCATAGAGCCATGCTGTACGGATCATGAAAAACTTATCTGCAAACTGACGGACAAAATTCTCGCCTGCCAGTTTCGTTCTTCCATACATTCCGAGCGGTGAATCAGTCGGATCAAATTCCGTATACGGGCGCGTACCGTTTCCTTCAAATACATAATCTGTTGAGATATGCATCAGTTTTGCACCTGTATCAGTTGCTGCTATCGCAAGGTTTCTCGGACCTATCGCGTTGATCTTATATGACAGGTCTTCCTTAGATTCACTTTCATTTACATTAGTGAACGCTGCACAGTTGATTATCGCATATGGCTTTATATCTCGTGCGAGCTTAAGGCATGCATCAACGTTTGTAATATCAAGCTCTGCTACGTCCGTATTTATGAGTTCATATTCACTGTTCCCTGCGTACAGCTTATTTACCGCTCTTCCAAGCTGTCCGTTGCATCCTGTTATAATCAGTTTTTTTGTCATTTTATCTTTTTCCCTTTCCTGCAACAGTTGTGACTTTCAAACCACTCCGTTTTCTTTGGAGCATGACGCTCTGCAATGTAGCCGACTTTATAATGACAAGCGCCGTCAACTGCCTACAAAGTTATTTTACAACCTGCAGGACTTCATTGCAACGCTTCATCTGATGAAGAATATATTCCGCGGTATGCTTTTTCGGGATTATTATTCGTATTATTTTGATCATTTCCTCCTGATACGCAAAAAGAGACCACACCATATGATGTGGTCTCCATCTCTACTGTTTCTGCTGCAAAAGACTTGTGCTGACAATTATCATCTGTCCCCTGCTGCCGAAGCTGATACTGACAATTATCATCTGTCACCTGCTGTTGATGCAATGATTTCCATGGTACCAGTAAGATCTACACTACCCGTTCCCGCAGGAAGGAGCATGTGATCTCCTTTTTTCACTTTCGTGCCATTTACCGTACCTTCGCCCGAAAGCACTGACATGAGCATGAATGGAAGATCTTCTGCAAATGAAAATCCTTTATTTACATCGATCTTATATACTGTAAAATACTGACATCCGAAAAGCCTGTTAAGTTTATCGACAGGCATGTTCTGTGTCTCAACTTTGCAGTCACCCATAGATGCCGCCGGAACCGTGATCACGTCTTCGCTCTGCTGTATGTGAAGCTGACGCGGCTTACCGTTCTGCAGCCTGTCATAATCATATACTCTGTAAGTGATATCGCTGTTCTGCTGAGTCTCAAGGATAAGAGTACCGCCCTTTATCGCATGAACGGTGCCGGGATTGATCATAAAGAAGTCACCTTTCTTTATCGGTACTTCGCGGATAAGCTCTGACCACTTCTTATCGCCTATCATTTCCTTTAGTTCATCACGCGTCTTCGCATTGTGTCCCATCACAAGCGTTGCATCCTTGCTGCAATCCATGATATACCAGCACTCGGTCTTACCGAGTGAGCCGTTCTCATGTACCTTCGCATATGAATCATCAGGGTGTACCTGTATGCTGAGATCACTTTTCGCATCAATGATCTTTATAAGAAGGGGAAATCTGTCTCCACCTTCATTTCCAAACAGTTCCGGATGCTTATCCCAAAGTTCTGAGAGTTTCATTCCCTTATACTGCCCGGATATTATTGTATTATCCCCGTTCGGATGAGCCGCTATTCCCCAGCATTCTCCGATTCCTTCATTATTTCCCTCTGCGTCATTATAACCAAACTCATTATGAAGTCTGTCTCCGCCCCAGATGTTGTGCTTAAGCACTGCCTGCAGCATTATCGGTTCTTTTGACATTTTATCTGCGTCCCTCTTCTGTGTCTGACTCTCTTGTCACACTGTTATCTTTGATATAATCAATGATATCATCGACAGTTGTGAATGCAAGTCCTACATACGTATCGGCAGCACCATAATATATAGCTATCCTGCCTGTCTCTGAATCATGTATCGTTGCGCATGGGAAGCAAACGTTCGGAACAAATCCACGTTCCTCATACCATTCCTCCGGTGTAAGGATAAAGTTCTGACAACGATACTTAACTTTTGACGGATCATCGATATCAAGGATCGCACCACCGATAGAATATACATAACCGTTACATGTTCCGCTTACGCCATGGTAGAATAAAAGCCAGCCCTCTGATGTTTCAATAGGAGCAGCACCTCCACCGATCTTAAGTGACTCCCACCATTCTGAGCTCTTTCCCATAACATGTCTGTGATTTCCCCAGAAATTCATATCCGGAGACTCGCTCAGGAATATATCTCCAAACGGTGTATGTCCGCTGTCTGAAGGACGTGAGAGCATCATGAAATTGCCGTGTATCTTTCTCGGAAACAGAACTGCATTCCTGTTAAATGGCAGGAAGGGATTCTCAAGTCTTGTAAACGTCTTGAAATCTTTTGTCTTTGCCATGCCGATCGCTGCGCCGTAGAAATCCTGACACCATATGATGTAATATGTATCTTCGACCTTAACAAGTCGTGGATCATATGCGTATACCGGCATAAACGGCTTGCCGTCTTTATCTACGAACTGGATCTTATCCTTTTCAAAATCCCAATGGATCGCATCCTTGCTTCTGCCCATATATATATAAGGGATACCGTTAACCTGTTCGCCTCTAAATACACCGATAAATCCGTCACCGTAAGGCATCACTGCACTATTAAAGATTCTTGCTACCCCGGGAAGCGGATTACGCTCGATTACAGGATTGTGCGCATATCTCCATACAGGAGCGTTTACTGTCTCTGCCGGTCTCTCCTGCCATGGCATATTCGGAACAGCCGGTGATATCATTTTATATTTGCTCATAAATCCCTCCATAAGAAAATCAGTTATTTTTCAAAAATTCCATATTTTTTTCTATCATACTGCAGCGCTGCTTTACGCAATCTGGAGAACGCCCCGGATCACGCGGTGTATTGAACGTGAAATCAATGAATCTGTCAAGTGTTGTCGTGGCGACATGCATCCTCGTGTCAGCAGAAGCGTAGTAGATAAATACTTCGTTTTTCTCGTTGACGATAGCTCCATTCGTAAATACAACATTGCTGACATCCCCGGTGCGTTCACTTCCGCGCGGTCCTATGAGCAGTCCTGAAGGCTCTGCGATCACTTTGGACGGATCTTTCAGATCTGTGGCAAATACATATATTACATATCTGAGTCCGGCAGCCGTATTGCGGACTCCATGTGCTATATGTATCCATCCCCTATCTGTCTTAATAGGTGTTGCACCTTCACCGTTCTTGACTTCGGTAATCGTGTGATATTTTCTGAGTGATGTCATCTTCTCTTCATCTATGACCGCATGTTCAATGTCATCACAGAGTCCGAATCCGATTCCACCGCCTGAGCCCGTGTCAATAAAGTCATCCATCGGTCTTGTAAAGAAAGCATACTTGCCATCTACAAATTCCGGATGAAGGCAGACATTTCTCTGCTGAGGAGAATGAAGTGTGGTAAGATTATCAAGTCTCTCCCATGTCTTTAGGTCTTTTGTACGTACGATTCCTGCTGCTGCAGTTGCTGCAGAAAGATCACTTACACTGTGATCCTTGCTCTCTGAGCAGAACACACCGTATATGTATCCGTCTTCATGCTGTGTGAGACGCATATCATAGACATTCGTCTCCTCCGGGCATGTATCAGGAAGCTGTATCGGATAATCCCAGAATCTGAATCCATCGACACCATTGTCACTTTCAGCCACTCCGAAAAACGACTTTCTGTCATTTCCTTCGATACGTGCTACAAGATAGTATTTACCATTAAGATATATAGCACCGGAGTTCATCACTGCATTGACGCCAAGACGCTCCATAAAATCAGGATTTGTCTCGGGATTCAGATCATATCTCCATGTAAGCGGAATATGCTCTCTTGTAAGTACCGGATATTCATATCTGTCATAAATTCCATTATAGATGTCTGATTTTACATTTTTTCTGGCGAGAAGCTTTTCCTGTTTCTCACGCTCTACGTAATACATCTCATTCATCATATTTTCTCCCTCCTGTTCTCGATCAGTGCATTCCTGCCCTGCGGATCAGTTCCATGCACATACGTCCGTTGTGATATGGACATTTCCACGGTTCTACTATCTCACGGTCTGCAGGTACACCGTTCTCGTCGACCTGCCAAAACCATTCAGATCCTTTTCTCTTGTCAATAACATATTTTTTGATGTATTCCCATATCGATATGGCATCATCCAGATAGCTTTCTTTTCCATCCTTGTGATATCCATTAACAAAGCCAACCATTGCCTCGGCCTGTACCCACCACACTCTTGTGGTATCTACTTTGCCGCGCTCATTCTCATTTGGAACGCTGTGTCCATCAAAGGGTTCTTTCTCTGTCTGAGCTCTAAGATCATCTGTCATCTGCTTGACGGCTGCTGTGAGCTTAGTGTCTTCTATCTCCTCGCAAGCCCTGTCCAAAAGCCATGATGCCTCGATATCATGTCCAAATGAATGAAGATCGATGAGTGACTTGTAATCTTTGTCGAAGAATACTTCCAGTCTATGCTTATCTTTGTTATATACTTTGGTAAGGAATATATCGATTATGTTTCTAAGCTTCATCTCAACTTCTTTACTGTGTGATACAGCAAGAAGTCCCGTGTATCCTTCAAGAAGATGAAGTACAGTATTCATAGTCCTGTCCGCCATTACACCATTTTCAGAAAGTTTCTCATTTGACGCAGGTTCAAAATCACGGTCATATGCTTCTCCATATCCGTCAGGATCTGAACATTTAGTCTCAATGATCTTAAAGAGATCCATCGCCATGTCAAGTGCCTTATGATCTCCCGAAGCGTCATAATATGCTGAGAGCGCATAGATGGCAAATGCCTGATTATACGTATGTTTCATAGTATCAAGCGGCTTTCCGTCATATGATATCGACCAGTAGATGCCGCCCTTCTCATCATCAATGCAGCAGTCACACATGAATTTAAATGCATGCTCTGCCTCATTAAGAAGATTTTTATCTCGTAACGTCATATATGCTTCCGAAAAGAACCATAGAATGCGGCTGTTGAGAATGCATCCCTTTTCAGCTTTCTTGTCGAGATTAAGATCATAACCTAGCATCCCATAGTATCCGCCAAACTCGTTGTCGCGAAGATGCATCCAAAAAGGTATTATATGTTCTGTCAGTTCTCTTTCTGTGTCAAGCGCCAGACTGCTTTCCTTATCCATTGATCTATATCTCCTATGCATATAAGATCAGCCCTTTACTGCTCCGGCTGTAATACCGCTGTATATCTGCTTTTGGAAAATGATAAATACTATAAGTGCCGGCAAGAGTGATATTATAACGCCCGCATCGATCAGGTTATATTGACTTCCCGTCGGTCCCGTAAATGTATAAAGCGCAGTAGCGACTACTCCGACTTTTCGTTTATCCTGAAGATACATGTTCGAAGCGTAGTATTCATTGTACGTTCCAACACCTTTAAGGATCATCGAAGTAACGATTGCCGGCTTCAAAAGTGGAAGCATTATCTTCCAGTATATCTGGAAATAAGATGCTCCATCTATTATAGCAGATTCATCGAGTGACACTGAGATATTCTCCATGTACTGTATGAAAATGTATATCGAGATAATATCTGTACCCATGCTCATGATTATGTATCCATACAGATGATTGATGAAATGGAGCTGCATCATTATCTTGTATACAGTTACCTGCATTGCGATACCCGGAAGAAGCGTTGCAAAAAGAAATAGGTTTCTTACAAGAGCGTTTCCCGGAAACTTGAATCTGTTAAGAGCATATGCGAGCTGTGTTCCGACTATGATTGATCCAAGAAGAACAAACACAAGTATGATCGCTGAATTGATGAATGCACGTCCCATATTCGCCTTTGTGAACGCATCAACATAATTGCTAAAGTTCGCGAAGCTCTTGGGAAGTGTCATTACATTTGTAGTCTGATATTCAGTATCTGTTTTAAATGATGTTATAAAACACGAATATAGTGGTACAAGTGCAACAAATGCGCAGAATATCAATGAAAAGTATTTTAGTATCGTCCATACAACGGTTCCCGCTGAATAATGCTTATGTCTCTTTTTCGGTATTGCTGTTTTCATATTTTCTGCCATATCAGTTCACCCCCGCTCTCTCTTTATCACGCGCTTTGAGTTCGGCGATAAGTTTCTTTGCTTCTTTTGCATGTTTTTTCTTCATCGCATATGTTTCATCATCTGATTCCGCATTTCTGAAAATATACTTGAACAGTATCTTCTGCAGAACAGTACATACGATTATGATGGCAAAAAGTACAAGCGCCATTGCGCATGCAAGGCCGACTTTCTGGTCAGTATGAGCTACTGTATTCATAACTATGAAATATGTAGATGTCCCGTTGCCGCCCTTTGTGATTACGAAGGGAGGTTCGAAAGCACTGAGTGACCCTGTTATCGAAAGGATTACATTCAGCGTTACGATAGTCCTTATGCTCGGAAGAATGATGTGCTGGAACTGCTGGAACTTGTTTGCACCATCAAGTTCTGATGCCTCATAAAGTTCCGGATCTACTGACATGATAGCTCCGATGAACAGAACCATGTTCTGGCCTGTATATCTCCAAACTGATGTGAATACAAGAGACCAGTTATTAACGTTCGTATCCTTAAGCCAATACGGCAGGTTTTCAAGATTTGCGCCAAATGCTGTGAGAACTGAATCAAGAACGAATCCTCTTGTGAAGAAGAACTTGAAGATACATCCGATCGCGATTCCACTTATCAGATAAGGGAAGAACATTACTCCTTTAAAGAAGTTGCTTCCTTTCACTTTAAAGCTGAGTACAGTAGCCAGATATAATGCAAGTACGAGCTGTACAATAGCTCCCGCCATATAATAGAGTGAGATCTTCAGCGATTTAAAGCAATCCTCACGCTGAAAGACTTTCACATAATTATCAAGTCCAACAAATTTTCTCTTATAAACAGGTGTTGCGTATTTCATCTTTAAAAAACTGAACTTAATCATTTCCCCAAATGGGATGTAAGTAAAGATCACTAGCAGAAGAAGCGGAACAATCATAAATGCTATGATCGTTATCGTCTGCTGACCTTTACGGCTCCTGGTCCATTTTCTGAAACCGGAGGGCTTACTCTGATTTGAACATGCGGCTGCTGTCATAATTTTTCCTCCAAAGCTCTCTTTAAAATGAGCCGGGAAAGAATACTTTCCCGGCTCACGATTCGGATACTAAAGTATCTTAAGATTACAACTTGAATATCCTTTTCTATTTACCTGCCGAATTATTTATTGATCTCGACATCATTATCTGTCTGTGCTGTTGTCCAAGCTTCGTTCCATTCGTTCATGATATCATCGAACTTCTCGTCGCCGCTCATTGCATGATCAACAATGCCCTGTGTTCTCTTGCCATCGCTTGCGCTGATCATAAGTTCTGAATCAGAGTTAAGTGTATTCATAAGGTCTTCTTCGCCTTCCTTAGCAGGAGCATCAACAACCATTGTTACATCCTTGAACAGTGTATATGTATCAGGAAGCTGGTCGCTAAGATCCTTTGCGATCGGAAGTCCGCCTTCGTTATATGAGAATCCTGACTTTTCAGTCATGAACTTAACGAATGCCATAGCTGCCTGCTGGTTCTCTTCTGAAGCGTCTTTGTTGATACCGAATGAATAATCAGCACCTGATGAAGCATACTGCTTGCCATCAACTGTGATTGGGAAAGGCATATAACCTACATCATCAGGATGATCTCCTGCTGCCTTCATCTGTGATACAGCCCATGAGCCAAGAACCATAGTAGCGATCTCGCCATTGTTCATCTTAGCCTTGCTGCTCTCCCAGTCAGAAGTTGTAGGATCATCTTCAGTGCACTTATTAGCTACTGCATCATAAAGGATCTTGTATACGTTGTAAGCATGCGTTCCATCACCTGGATCTGAGAAAGGATTTGATGTGTGAAGAAGAACGTTGTTCTTGTAATTCTCGTCGCCTGTTGCAGAACCGCTGATATAATCATCCCATGCGCCCATTGTCCAGCCTGCTGCATAGTTTGTGTAAAGCGGAATAGCATCTGTCTTGTCTTTGATAGTCTGAAGATCTTTGATGAAATCATCAGCTGTCTTAGGAAGCTCTGTGATTCCGGCCTTTTCAAATACAGCCTTGTTATAAACGATACCTGAAGCTGTAGCAGTTGAAGGAACACCATAAACCTGGTCATCATATACCCATGTATTTACATAGTTGATCTGACCATCCATTGTTGTAAGATCGCCGTAAGGAAGGAAATACTCTCCAAGATCGGCCTTATCGACAGCAGGGATCATCATAACGTCGCCCCAGTCACCGCTTGTAAGTCTTGTAAGAGACTCGTTAGCATAATCTGTAAGTCCTTCAACGTCTACTGTTACATTAGGATAAAGCTTATTAAACTCCGCGATATAATCTGAATACTTTGTTCCGCCGTAATCATCAGCCAGCATATCGGTTCTGTTTGTAAGAACCTTGATGTCAGCCTTGACATCAGCATATGTTGTGCCAAGTTCAAGATTTGCATACATGCTGTCTCCAGCTGCTGCTGTTGTTGAAGCTGCTGTTGATGCTTCTGTTGATGCTGCTGTAGAAGCTGCTGATGATGCTGCTGCTTCTGATCCGGCTGCTGTTGAAGCTGTTGTTGCAGCTGTTGTTGATCCGCATCCTGTCATTGCTACAGTCATTGCTGCAACAAGTCCAAGTGCCATAACCTGTTTCCCTTTCATAATACATCCTCCTTTAGTTTTTTGTTACTTGATAATTAACTTAACTGGAACAATTTGAAGTATACTATTAGCTAACTATAAAGGCATCTATTATTCTTGCGTTTTATATATTATTATTGCGATTTTCGCTATGTTCTCTATTTTAGCTAATTTTTAGATGCAGTTTTTGTGCACCTTTACCATTTTTGAGGTTGATTGTCAACTTCGAAGCTAATTTTTGTTGTTTACTGTAAACTAATTATTAGCTGTTGTAGCTCTCGATTAACGCGTGTTCATCGACCTATCTCTTTATCATTTCATGTTTATTAGCTCCGCAACTTCAGATATAATATATATGATGCAAGTGTCAAAGGTCATTCTGCATCTAAGGAGACCGCATGAACAATACTGACTTTGAAAACCGATTTCAAAAATCTATCATTGAAAAGCCTCTTACCCCTGAAGGAAAGAATTCCGATCTGCTTCTCGGAAAACGATATTCATTTGATGCCCCGGATGATATGCTGCCAATGCTGCTTGCCGGCAGCCGGATAGTCAGTCCCGGTCCGATCTATTACCACATGCGCGGGCTTGATTGTCATATCTTCATCTACACGATAAGCGGTAGCGCCAGATACTCCTATTCACATAAGCAACTCTCACTAAAGCAAAACTCGTTGCTTTTTATAAATGCAGATTCTGAGTTCAGTATTGAACAGACATCTTCCAATTGGGATTTCTATATAGGATATATTGACGGAAAGACAGCTTGTACTTATGACGGCTTTTTAAGGGCTCATGGAGGTCCCGTTATTCAGGTCACTCCTTTGTCTCCAATACCTGCATACATTGATCAGCTTTCATGTATACCGGATATCGTAGATATTTCGTCTGTTTTTTACACAAGCCGGCTTATTACCTGTATCCTTACAGAAGCCTGTCTTTCTGTTTTTGATGATTCATCCGAAAATACCAATATCCCGATCTACATAAAGCAGATGCGCACGGAAATGGAATCCGGATATAAAAAAGAATTCACTCTCGAAATGTTCGAAAGTGAATTCAAAAAAAGCCGCTATAGATTATGTCACGAATTTTCAAAATACTATGGTATCTCTCCAATACGTTTTCTGAACGATGTACGTATAGCATCCGCGCGTCACCTGCTTACAACAACAGATATGAGCGTTCAGGAGATCGGGTTTGAAGTAGGGATCAATGATACAAACCATCTGATCAGTCTGTTCAAGCGTGCCAACGGTGTCACACCGCTCGTATATCGTAGGCAGACAGGGTTGCCTGAATAACACATATATGATGCGGGGGTTAAAAGCAGCTGCTTAATTATTTTTTGATTGGTGCTGTACTGTCTTTCGGAATCAGGCGTCCTTCTACTACTGTCATCATCGGATTTCTGTCGCTGGGGGATTCTATCAGCTGAATGAGTCTTTTTACCGACTTATGTGCCATCTCACGCATATCTACCTCATAAGTTGTAATACCAATATCGCTAAGCCCCGGGAACAAAAAGTTATCAAATCCTACAACTGATATGTCATCCGGCACTTTATATCCTCTTGATTCAAGATTCTTTATCAGATAGCTTGCTGTCAGATCACAGTTGCACACAAACGCAGTCGGCATCGGATCAGGAAGATCCCACGTCATGCTTCTGTTCAGATTGCCCGTAACTGAATTTCGATCTGGAATAAGCCATTCATCCGGAATATCCAATTTATTCTGAAGCATCGACTTGCGGTATCCCCAGTATCTGTCTGCAATACTCTCTGTAGCATCTACCGTTCCGACAAAAGCTATACTTCTATGTCCAAGCTGATACAGATACTGTGTAAGTCTGTATGAACCAAAATACCCGTTTGATATAATGGCATCACATTCTGTATCATCGTAAAAATCAATGTAAACGGTAGGTATTCCCTTTTCACGCAGTGCCAGAAGATAATCATGTTCCATACTTCCGATTATGATCATCCCATCGATCTTACGCTCTGACATCAGTTTAGGAATCACCCTGCCTTCTTCTTCCACGGCCTTTACTACTTCAAGCATGACAAAGCAGCCTTTGGAAGCAGCTTTCGTCGTGACCTCCTGGTACATCTGCCAGTAAAACGAAGAATACTTTCCGAGGAACATCTCATTTATCAGAACTCCGATATTATATCCGTGCTCAGCATCCGAAGCGTGGCGTGATGCAGGAGGTACGTACCCCATCTCGTCAGCTAATTTTATTATCTCTGCACGCATGCTCTCACTGACACCTTTCTGTCCCGAGAGTGCCTTTGAAACTGTAACTGTGCTGACGCCTACATGTGCTGCTATATCGGACATCTTCACCGATTTTGCCATCTCTTGTTTCCCCCTTGATGAAACATATTTGATCATACCGCTATGATATGAATCAATTTTGAAACATAATCACCTGTCATTGGTATGATCGGTATTCCGGCCTTGTCAAGAGTTCTTCCGTGATAAACTCTCTCCTCACCCTCAATCCTGTAGAGCCTTTCGGGATCAAGTCCTGGAATATGAATAATCATACTATGCATGTTGGGTCTGCCCATGACTTGTACAAAGGTCACGAGTGATTCCGATCTGTCCTTTGAAACAACCTCATAGCAATCATACAGATGATTATCAGAATAAGAAGCTATCCTGAAATAATCACCACTACTTATAAGACCATGATACTTATGATATTTTGCAGTCTGAACCGGTATTTCGTCAAGCTCTTCTTTTGAAAGTTTTGTAATGTCGAGTTCATACCCAAACGTACCTGCAAGCGCAACATCTCCTCTTGTTTCAAATGGAGTATTTCTGCCTACCGTATGGTTAGGACATACGCTCACATGCGCACCCATAGTAGATAGCGGGTAAGCAAGCGCCGTCCCTTCCTGAATTGATAGACGCTCTATTGCATCGGTATCATCCGAGCACCATATCTGCGGGCTGTAATACAGCATTCCCGCATCAAATCTGGCACCGCCGCCCGAACAATTTTCAAGAAGAATATCCGGGAAATCAGAGATCAGTCTTCCCTGCATTTTATATACTGCAAGTACATATCTGTGGCACAGTTCACCCTGTTCATCCTTGCCAAGATAAGCGCTGCCTATATCGCAGAGCTGCCTGTTCATATCCCATTTCACATATTCTATATTTGCACTGCGAAGAATCTCAGCGACTTCTTCATATACATGATCGCATACCTCAGGGTTTGAAAGATCAAGCACATACTGGCAGCGAGCCTGTGACGGTTCCCTTCCCGGCACCTGTATCGCCCAGTCCGGATGCTGTCTGTAAAGGTCAGAATCCGGTGATATCATCTCCGGTTCAAACCATATTCCGAACTTCATCCCAAGTGAATTGATCTCATCGGCAAGTCTCTTAAGTCCACCCGGAAGTTTTTTCTCATTTACCTTCCAGTCGCCGAGACTGCTATCATCATTATTTCTGTGTCCAAACCATCCATCGTCCATTACAAACATTTCTATTCCGACTTTAGATGCTTCTTTTGCGATACTTATAAGTTTATCTGTGTCAAAATCAAAATATGTGGCTTCCCAGTTGTTGATCAGTATCGGGCGTTCTATATCCTTATATTTGCTCCTTATCAGATGATCTCTGAACAGGTCGTGATAACATCTGCTCATCTTCCCAAGACCATTGTCTGAATATGTCATAACAACTTCAGGTGCCTGAAATGATTCTTTTTCTTTGAGTACAAATGTAAAGTTCCTGGGATTGATTCCCATAGTCATTCTGATCGAATCAAACTGGCTCTTTTCTACCTGTGCCGTAAAATTACCTGAATACACAAAATTGAACGCATATGCTTCACCGTTATCCTGCGAAACATCACTGCTCACAAGAGCGCAGAACGGATGCTCCTGGTGAGACGATTCTCCTCTTATCGATCCGACGCTGCTTATACCATATCCGATATCGCTTATATCTTTGCAGCGTTCTCTTGCCCATGAACCGTGAAGCGTAAGGAATCTGAAATCTCTATCATCGACGTCAATACATGTCGAATAAATCTTTGTCAGTTTTGTTGGTGCAGTACCGTTATTTATCACTTTTACACTTCTTGCGATCGCATCTGATCCCTCAAACACCGTCTCAAGGATCACAACTTCAATATGTGCAATATCATCTACCAGATGAAGTTCAAGTGTCATACACTCGTCATCATCCGCAAAAGTAGCCGGTAATCCCTCCAGCGCCGGTTTGCCGTTATATATGCGATGAGATCCGTACTTCAGTTCAACGGCGCTATGTCCGTTTTCATCCAGTATCTCAATACAGCCATCTCTGAAATCACCTGTGCCGTTTCCCGGCATTTCCATAGAAAAGAAATCCAGGAATGAGCATTTCTCCCTCTTTCTTACTGAAGGAGCAGGTACTTCATCCGTACGAAGAAGATATCGTATATCGTCATCCGGAAGCAAAGGTCCATAATAAACATGACCTACATAACCATCATCCGGCAGTATGGCCATAACATAACTCGTGCTCTCCGTATCAAGCTTTATCATTTTTTCTGATTCAAAATAACGGATATTCATACTATTCTTTCCGCGATCTGACCACAGATCACTCTCCCAGACCGTTCTCTATTGCTGTAACAAGCGATGTTAGCGCTTCCTGTTCATCTTCCCCGTCGCAGCGAAGTTCGATCTCATCCCCTGATTTTACAACTGCGCCAAGTACACTCAGAACGCTCTTTGCATTTGCCGTATTCTCACGAAATGTAAATGTGATGAGTGATTTATACTTCATCGCCTCATGGCATAACTTTCCTGCCGGTCTTAAATGAAGTCCCGTAGGATTCTTTATCTTTACTTTTTGACTTACCATACCTATACCCTCCGTTTCAGATCATTGTATTCTGTATAAGTGCAGCAAGCTTTTCAGCTTCCGACTGTATCATAACCTGATCTTTACCTTCTATCATAACTCTTACAAGCGGTTCCGTTCCTGACGGTCTGATAAGAACACGTCCCTGTCCCGCAAATTCTGTGTTAAGCTTATCTATCGCTTCTGCTATCTCAGGATATTCCATGTAATGCTCTTTTTTGTGATTAGGAACTTTGGCATTAACAAGTGCCTGGGGCATTATCTCCATAACCTGTGAAAGATCTGAAAGTTTCCTTCCCGTATCAACCATTACCTGCAACAGATGAAGTGCGCTGAGAAGTCCGTCTCCTGTGGTATTCTCGTCAAGGAAGATAATGTGTCCTGACTGTTCTCCTCCAAGATTTGCGCCAATCTCTCGCATACGCTCAAGAACGTATCTATCCCCTACCTTAGTCTGTTCAATATGAATCCCATTTCTCTCTCCCATCTGGAAGAAGCCGAGATTGCTCATTACTGTAGCGACTATCGTGTCCTTTTTGAGTGTACCTTTATCCTTCATATAGTTGCCAACGATAGCCATGATCTGATCACCGTTGATTATATTGCCCATCTCATCAACAGCCTCCAGTCTATCTGCATCTCCGTCAAATGCAAGACCTGCGTCAGCTTTTTCGTAAACCACCTTTGCCTGGATCTCTTCCATATGCGTTGATCCGCAGTTTGAATTTATATTAGTTCCGTCAGGCATGTTATGGATCGGAACAACATTTGCGCCAAGTTCGCGAAGGGCTTCTACTGCTGTATAGTGTGACGCTCCTTCCGCACAATCGACCACGATCTTGAGCTTTGAAAGATCCGGATTGACATTTCTGATCGCGTGATTGATATACTCCTCACGTGAATCTGTTCTGTACTTTACCTTTCCTACACCTGATCCTGTTGGAAAAGTGATTCCCTGCATATTATTCTTTATAAGGGTCTCTATATCATCTTCGAGAGAATCCGGAAGTTTATATCCATTCCCGTCAAAGAACTTTATTCCGTTAAACTCCATCGGATTATGTGATGCAGAAATAACAACACCTGCATCAACCCTGTATTTCTTTGTAAGATATGCGATTGCCGGAGTTGGCATAACACCTACATAAACGCAATTTGCACCAACAGAACATGCACCAGCCATTAATGCATTAGCAAGCATATCTCCCGAAATCCTTGTATCACATCCCACCATTATCGTCGGCTGATGTGCATTTGCTCGAGTAAGCACGCAGGCTCCAGCCTGTCCAAGCTGCATTGCAAGCTGAGGTGTGAGTTCATCATTTGCAACTCCGCGCACTCCATCTGTTCCAAACATTCTACTCATTCTTTTTATTCCCTTCCGTTTCAGATAATCTTATATTCACAGTCATCGGTTCTACAGTCTCCAGAGTTCCTGTGAGCCCGCTATATGAAAGATCAACAGGAACATTGCTGCATACTCCGGTTGTCAGTTCAGTTATGCCGTTCGCCTTCATATATGCATCAAGATCCGCTACCGCTGTCACCGTATCTATGGATAATTTATCAATGTCCGATGACAATCCGCTAAATGTCACGTCATATCCCGTATCGTCTTCACCATTATTTACAAACTCGGCTGTCATTCCATCTGGAATTCCCTTTACGGTAATACTGCTGTTTTTAAGAGTAAGTTTCTTCTCTTCTTCTTTCTCTATATGTACAGTTACCTGCACTTTCCCGTTAAATGACCCATCCGCAAGCTTCACTCCTGTAGGCAGATAATCATGAACATCCACAAGTGTTGTCATGTTCTCAGCCTGTCCGGTTATGTTGAGTGCTTCCTCCGAGACTGCTATAGATTCGATCTTGCCTATAGTTGATGATTTTCCTGCTATTGTTATCGTATCCGGATTACAATCAATAACACCATTAGCCTGATATCCGGATGCCGCAGTCCCTGACAGTTTGAATGACAATGGTACGCTCTTCGTCTGAAGTATCTCAACCTTTACACGAACTGCTGAAATATTCATCGTAATACTTTCTTTACTCAGCTCCTTATCATCACTATCATAAAGCTTTATATCTACAACAGTACTTATTTCACTTGTAAATCCTGTAACATCAACATCTGCAGCAGCTTTCTTGACTTTATCAATAACAGATGCCGGACCTGATATCCTTACAAGATTCTGTTCAGCAGATATATCTCCGATCTGATATCCCTTGCCAACATCGCCTGATGTTGTTGTCGTAAGAGCCATAGTGACAGTCTTCTTATCTTCGACGTTCAATCTGACTGTATCTATATTGCCCGCTATGCTTTCAAGCTTATCACTGTATTTATTGGTAGACAGCTTTATAGCTATCGTGTTCTGCATCGTAAGGTTATTCATGTCTGCTGTAGCTATAACGTTGCTGTCATCGAGTGAATCTATTATCGAACGCGTTGCTGTTATAGTCACTACATCGATCTTGTCTGTTCCATCAAGGACTTGATATACTTCACCCTTTGATGTTATCGCGTCCGTGTTAGTTATAGTCACGGGCACATTGTAGACTTTGTACGTCAACACAGGATCATTTATATTTGTTACTATGATCCATAACATTATCGCAAATATTACAGAGCCAAGTTTCAGGCCCCAATTATGTGTCAGTTTACGCCACATCTTTTGACCTGCCTTTCCTCGTCTTGCGCTTCTTTGTGTCCTCAGTCTTTTTATTCTGTATAGACTGAAGTTTTTCCTTAAGTCCATCCGCGTTCAGATCACGTGAAAGTTCTCCATGATATGCACAGCTGACATGACCGGTCTCCTCTGACACGATAACAGTGAGAGAATCTGTCAGTTCGGAGATTCCTACTCCGGCACGGTGTCTCGTCCCAAGCTCCTTGCTGAGTTTTCTGTTATCCGAAAGCGGCAGATAACATGTCGCAGAAGTGATCCTATCCCCATGTATGATAACAGCACCATCGTGAAGTGGTGTATTATGTTCAAATATATTGATAAGGAGCTGACTTGAAACGACAGCATCTATATCGATTCCTGTTCTCTCGTATTCGGCGAGTGATTGTGTCTGTTCAATAACTATGAGCGCACCTGTACGCACTTTGCTCATCTCGATGCTCGCTCTCACTATCTCATTTACCGTGTGATCTGAAAAAATGCCTTCGTCAGTCGTCGGCTTTATACTTGGGAACCACGCAGAAAAGAAGTTCTTTCTGCCAAGCGTCTCAAGTGCTTCCCTGAGTTCAGGCTGAAGAACTACTACAATAGCGATAACGGCAATACTGAATACGCTCTTTACTATCCATAATATCGTCGTCATATTAAAAATCGCAGCAACAAGAATAAAGATCAGTATGACTACTAATCCTTTGAACAATGACCATGCTTTTGTATCCTTGATCCACGCGAGAATGTTATAGACAAGGAATGCTATGATCAGGATCTCTGCGATATCCGTCCATCTTATCGTCGGCATATGCAGATTTCCCAAATATGTATTTATCGTTGTGCTGATTCGCGATAACATTATCAGTTCCTGCTTCTTTCACGCCTCTGCGAATTTATTTTCTTTACCTTCTTCTCTGGTTCCGAAAGGGTCACCTTCGGTACTGCTTTTACATAATAATAATATTCATCATCTTCAAACTGAACCTTCTCAGTTCTTGCATAATCAACATTGAACCTGAAAAGCTGTATCACTATCGCTGCTGCAGCTCCCACAAGTGATCCCAGGATTATAGCCGCGATCGACAGGTCTGTATCCATCATAAGCTCACTCAAAAGCAGTATCATGATATCTACAAGTGTACCGGCAAGTATCGCGATAGACCATGCATGATCGATCGACAGACGGCGCAGTGTATATACGAGAACTATCGTGACCGCAAATGCGATTATCAGAAGTATCATCGATTTGCTTCCAAATGCTCCGTTTATAACATTCTTTATCTTTCCTGCCGACTTATCATCCGTCACATTCGACAGCATGTCGGCGCTCTTTGGTGCATAGTCAAGCATATAGTAAGAAACAATACCGCAGCACACCGGAACAGTTGTTGCAGGTGTCCCTATCAGACCTGCTGAAACCGGTACTGCATAAGGAATCCTGAGTGCAAAGCAGATAGGTGTAAGGAGCAGTGCCATAGTATCTTTGGGTGAAAATCTAAAATACAAAAGGAACATGAGCAGAAAAACAGCTCCAACAACTACGGAGTATTCCATGCTTATCGAATAGACATGAAGCAGTGCAGATATAGCTGCTGCGAATATCTCAAAATTCCATGGCATAAATGAACATATAAGAGATACAACAAGTCTTATCGGAATCTTGTCAAACTTTGGTGATACTCCAAGCTTTGAACTGATAAGCGAAAGGCTGATCATCGCCAGGATAAATTTCATTATCGGGACAACATACGCCTCATTCTTCGAGTAAAACATCTTCAGTTTTTGTTTCATTTCAAGTATAACAGTCATTATGATCTCCAGATTCATTCTTCTCTATACATCTCAGCCAGTTCCTTCAGGTCACGGCTATATGCATGAACATTTTTTTTAGCTTTCTTGTATCTTATCTGACCTATTACAAACGATATCACAACATAAACAAGTACAAAAAGAAGGTATTTAAACAATATACTCTTTCCATATCCCGCAAGATCCTTGCTGTATATTCCTACCATCACATCCTCAAGTCCATAAAAAAGCTTGAGTCCTACAATAATGCAAAAAGAGAGTGTGGCACATACTATAGATTTTATGATCTGCCAGCTTATATAATCACTCTTGAAATAACTGAATATATCAAGATCTCTCTTTCCTTTTCTTTTCTCATATATCGCCATCTCTGTCATAAGCGATATCTTATCTTCGTTTAACATATTATCTCCGTTCCCGCTTCCTGATGACTATTATCATGAATCGAGGAATCTCATCTTAGGGCTTGTATGTGTGTCTTTCTTCACCGGCTTCGGAATCTCGGGCTTCTGATACGTATTACCAAGCTTTGATGCCATCTCTGCCTTGCATTTTGCACAATAACGTCCTGTTCTTATCATGGCTCCACAATTTTCACATGGTATACCAAGATCTGAATCGGTTGAAAATTCCAGACGCTCCTCGCGGATCCACTGCTGTATCTGGCTTACTTCAACTTCACATTCTTTAGCTATCTGTGGAATATTAGCAGAATGATTCTCAGATATATATTTTTTTACTTCCTGAAATTTCTCTTCTTGTTTTTTCTGACAGTCCGGACATATCGTCGGTCCCATTACGTAATTAAAGATCCTGCCGCATTTTCTGCAATTTCTGATATCCATGATAATTCCTCCATCTGCTGAATGGTATTAATATGCTTTACATTCCTTTGCCTATAGACAATGTAATGAAATATATTTTTTTCACTCCGGCATCTTTCGCACACTGTGCAACATTATCGATCGTACTGCCCGTAGTATATATATCGTCTATAATAACAATCGTATTTAATTTTACATCATCATGTATGATTTTGAAAGCCTTTTTCAAATTTTTCTGGCGTTCAGCAGGTTCAAGTTCCTTTTGTGGTGCAGTCTTTCGGCACCTCGATATCCAGTCTGTATATACCGGTATATCTATTCTTTTTCCAATCGCTTTTGCAAGAACATCCGACTGATTATACCCTCTCTCTCTTCGTCTTGATTCATGTATCGGAACCGGTATGAGCGCATCAGGCTTCCACGATAATATCACTTTGCCAAGCATCTCCGATATCCTGTCTCCATAATACTCGGCATATTCCTGCCGTCCTTTATACTTGAATGCATATACAGAGCTGCATATGCTCCTGTATTCGAACAACGATCTTCCAGAATCAAAAACGTGACGACGGACTGTGCAGTCATGACATAGCTCTTTCTCGTCTGAATCAAGACTTTTCCCGCATTTCATGCAAAAAGGAGAACAGATATATCTTACATCTGATTCACACTCAGGACATATCAGTTCACCTGATGGTCTGACCGGTCTGTCGCAGACAGGACAGCGTCTTGGGAAAAGCAGATCTGCTGCTTTCCCATAGACTCTTTTCATGATCTTTATCATATTTTTCTTCCTTTACTGATTGCTGAAGTCGGATCGAATGATCCATAAAACTACCGGATAATTCCGTGATCACTTAATGGAATCATCCAGAGCATAGATTTCTTTGATATCATCACAAAGCCCTGTATATCGCGCATTTGAGCTCACATTGTCTATCATGCCGTTTACAGTCTCTCTGCTTCCGAGAATCATAACGCATTTTTTTGCTCTGGTTATCGCAGTATACAGCAGGTTTCTCGTCATAAGGACCTGAGGTCCGGAAAGCAGCGGAAGAATCACTACCGGATATTCGCTTCCCTGTGATTTATGTATAGTTATCGCATACGCCAGTTCTATCTCGTCAAGCTTCGCATATGGATATTTTGAACATTTATGTTCATCAAACTCCACCGTGATCTCAGATTCATATGTATCTATCTTTCGGATTATTCCAATATCGCCATTGAATACACCGGTACCGCGGTCAACGACTGTATCATATTCTCCCTTTATCTCCCACTCGATCTGATAGTCATTTCGGTTCTGCATAACCTTATCGCCTTCGCGAAACATGACATTACCATCAAATTCTTTCTTTATGCCATCCGGTGGATTAAGGTAATTCTGAAGTATCCCGTTCAGAGTCTCTACGCCAAGGCTGCCCTTTCGCATAGGTGTCAGTATCTGCACATCATATGGATCGATTGAATAATACTTTGGGATACTCTTTGATGCCATATATACAATATGCTTATAAATGACATTGACGTCATTTCTCTCCATGAAAAAGAAATCATCGCTCTTGTTGTCAAGTTTTATCGCTTCTCCGTGATTTATACGATGAGCATTATTCACGATGTCACTATCTCCGGTCTGGCGAAAAATATTTTCCAGAGTAACAAGTGGCATCCTTCCGCTGCTGATTATATCTTTCAGCACCTGTCCCGGACCCACTGATGGGAGCTGGTCTGCATCCCCAACGAGTACAAGTCTTGTTCCGGGCATTATCGCCCGCAGCAGTGACTGCATCAGGAATATATCGACCATGGACGTTTCGTCGATAATTATCACATCTGCTTCAAGCGGCGTATTCTCGTTCCTGCCGAATCGTATGGTGCTGTCTTCACCAGTAGAATCCCCGGCAACCTCCAGGAGCCTGTGAATAGTTTTTGCTTCATATCCGGTAGCTTCTGTCATTCTTTTTGCGGCGCGTCCGGTTGGCGCTGCCAGCATTACGTCAAGTCCTTCTGATACATAATAGCTGATCAGGATACGGACTGTTGTCGTTTTACCGGTTCCCGGTCCGCCCGTAAGTATAAGCACACCATTTCGTATGCTCTCTCTAAGTGCTTTTTTTTGAAGATCATCTATCGGTATTCCAAATTCTTTCTCTATTGATGAAAGTCTCGCATCGACCCTTTCATTTGCCGTATCACTATCAGCAGTATGTATATCGAGATCATGGAGCATCCGCGCACATCCCAGCTCAGCGCTGTAGTAAAGCGGACTATACACCCGGCATTCCGCTTCATGCTGCTTTATTATCACCTTATGATCGATAGCAAGGCTGCGCAGTCCTTCTTCTACATCATCTGCACTTGCACCCAAAAGTACTGACGAATCAGAGATAAGCAATTCTTTTGGAAGGTAACAGTTTCCTTCACTTCCGGCTTCCGACAGCACATATAATATGCCGCTGGCAATCCTGAATGGATTGTTTTTCTTCATACCTGCTCTTACTGCTATTTCATCTGCGGTGCGAAATCCGATGCCTGAAATGTCATCGGCAAGCTGATAGGGATTATCCCTAAAGATCGGAAGAGCGTCGGTAGGGA
>OBMA010000227.1_pt1 | contig 31043 bp, 24 predicted proteins | sample 1539141 | NCBI WGS metagenome assembly OBMA01 (sample SAMEA3991484, study PRJEB22521) | metagenome | biome: anthropogenic terrestrial biome; feature: sewage plant; material: raw primary sludge | place: Sweden | collected 2012-09-26
CTTGTTCCCGACAACATTATTCCACTTGTAGAGAAATACTACAAGTAAAGAGATTCACATTTTTATAAATAGGCAAAGTGTTACAATATCAACACACGCACTTGTTACTATAACAAATAAAAAAATGCGGACGCACGACAAACATCGGCATCCGCAACTATTATTACACAATCTCTAAGAAAATCTTTTCATTTCTTTTTACGCATTCAATAAACAATTCTGCAAGTTCATTAAATCGTCGTTCGCTGTGTATGCAAAGTCCCCACGTTACATTATCGCCCACGATAATACTTCCCGATCTAACCTTAAACACACCATTACCGGCAATAAACTCTCCAACAGCTTTTCTTCCGTTAGACCTTATTATCAATAGATGCACACTCTTTCGAGCAGTATCTAACTGCATTTTCACCTCGTAGCGACCAATTTCAAGGCATTTAGGTGTAAACTCCGCAGTGTGGCAGATTAGGCGGTTGTGAAGTCTCAGCAATCCGTCTGTTGTGTCGTTGTGAACACGTATTCTTTTCAATTCCAAATCCATAATTCAATATCTACTATTTAAAATGACCAAAATGACTTTGACCAAAACGACTAATTTGTAATTTTCCTATAATTATTGTTTTCCTGCAGCGAAACGATTCCCTGTCTTTTCCAGTTTTTCAGCATCATGTTCACTGAATTTTTTGTACAGTTTCCACCTTTCACGGCAATCGATTGCTGTAAAGCCTGTTCAAAACTGAATTCATCAGCCAGACGCGAGAAGATGCTGTCGTTCTTTCCACGGTGCACTCTCACTCCTCCCACAGAGCCTTGATAGTCGTGCGAGTTGATTGCAGACTCAATCTTCTCACGAAAGAAATACATATTATTCTCTATCAGCGAATCGGCAATCACGTCGTAGGCATCAAGAAATTTCGGTGTCTGTATCTTGCTGATTACTTCTTTCCACAATTCATGTTTCTGCGTTAGCAACAGTTCGGCTTTAGCATATCCGTGCTTTCTTATCAGCTGTCCGCACACTGCGCAAAGCATCAGGCAGCACATCATGCGTTGGGCTGTCACGCACACTCTAAAACGCTGCCTAGCCATGATGCGGTCATCGTTTTTCATCGTCTCAAGTCTCATCTGTTCCACCCATTGCCTTCCTTTCTCTTCAAGTTTCGGCAATTCAATATCACCCTGTATCAGCGGCAACAGATGTGCCACCTGCATGATGCGCTCAGATTGCTTGTCGGATAGTTTCGGCGGATTGTCGTCAAGTTTTGAGAATGTGTTATCAGGAGTGCGTGCAAGGGCAATTCGTGACTGAAAACCGTCGGTGTAGTTGCTCACCACTCTGTATAATGCGTCGGGAGTGCCACACATCACCACATTCCACAGCAATCTGTCTATATGCACATTTACTGCGTCAACCGAGCGGGCCTCACGGTCGAATGCGCTTCCATCGTAACTCTGCCTTATCATCACCGAGAAGTCGCTCATTGCCGATTTCCACTTTTGAGCCACGTTGTCGGCTTCGGGAGTGAACGAGAAAGCATGTTTCCCCTGAACGTTCTGCAATTCCTCGGCAAGATTTGCCACCGTATTGTTAAGCGGTAGCCAGCGTTTTGGCAGTTTGGGTTCAATAGGCTGTTCTTTCTTGTTTTTCGAAGCCTTGTATTTAGCCCTCCATTCCTCGTGCTGTTTGTTGTAAATTTTCGTGAGTTCGCGTTCCTCTTTCATCCATGTTTCCACAATCGGGTCAATGTTTCCCTTTCCTGAACCAAACTCCCCCGCAATATATGAAATAAGGTTTAGCGAGTTGGCTTTGCCGTGTATGTCAAGTTTCACACCAGTTGCTAAAGCTCCGATAGCAGGGCAGATGGCAGTGAGCACAGGCATCGTCAGTCCATGTCCAGCAGCCTCGATAGAATCTTTCACACCCTGTACCATTATCGAATGCGGCAACTGTCTGTAATAGAATTCCTCATCACGAGTCTGCACTTCGTCAATGGCATTCACCACATCCTCGTTGCCCATATTATCCTGGCGCAGAGCCGTAAGCACGTCACGCATTCTCTTTGGCATTTGCGTGCGACGCTCATTCAATGCCGAGTCGATACATTTTAACTTCTGTTCCTCGCCAAACCCATCATAACATGGAATCACTTTATTGAGGGTATTGCGATCAAATCCGCAAATATGGCGTAAGTTTACAGCCAGTTCAAACGTCAGCACATCACGATTGCTTTTCACTGGTGCGTGACCGTCGTTGTAAAGTTCCCACCATTTGTTTATTATCTCAGAATATGGAATACCAAGATAGGATGTTTCTTCATCATGAACTTCGCCATCCGAAACTTCGCTGTTATCAGTGTTACTCTCCTTTGGAGCTTCTGCCTTTATTGTTACAGCTGGATGCCAATGTTTATTTGCCTTGTGAGCCTCTGGGGGTAGTTCTTCTATTCTTTGCTCCAGAGCAACGGCTTCTGCCTTAACATCAGCTTCAACATAATTATCACAGAATAGTTCATCGTTCAGATAAAGCAGATTATCCTTGTCGGCGGTAGTAGTGAAATACACTCGGTTAATATCATGCGCACCAGTGTCCATTTCGCAGTCAAGCATACGAGCAATGCGCACTTGGTTTTCAAGAATCGTCTTTCCACGTTCGCGTTTCATCACGGCGTGTCCACCTTGTCTTGCACTTCTTTCAAGCATCAGCAACCCATATTTTTCAGGATTATCAAGCAAAGTCTTTGCGGCTTTTTCAAATTCGGCCTTGTCGTCAAGATCAAAACCAAAAGCCATACTAGGCAGTTTGCAACCCTTAACAACACCCTCTGGATAATGGCCCGAATAGTTCATCTGCACAAGTCGTCGCTTTGCATTGTCGTTGCCTTCACGTGCCAACTGTAGGTTTGCTTTCTGCTGGCTGCTGTCTCTCAGTCTAAGATATTCCTCTCTGGTCTTAACGGGACAAGCCACCTTGTGGCCGTCCCTGATAGATATTACATACACACTCATACTGTTGCCTCTCTTGCCTCTTTCATTATCGTTTCCATGCAGTCCAACCCCTCATTCTTAAACACCTTCAGCGTGAGCTGGATTGCGCCGTCGGTAGTGGCAGAAATTCTACCGTGAGCCAACTTCTTAAGAAGTGTACTCCTTGGTCTCAGTACAGGTTTAGCCACAAAGTCAAAAGTTCCATCCGCCATTTGCTGTCCCACTCCCCTGCTTCTGAATTTCCTCACCAATCCCACTTCTGGGCTGTCGGGTGAGAACATAAAGAATTTACTCTCGTCATAAAAAGCCTGTCCGCCAAGCTGTACGTGTTCAACTTTACCGTTGAAATTGTTTTGATTATTTTCCATTTTGTCTGAATTTTTACGAGAAGAGCAGAGCCTCGTTAAAGCTGTCGACAATTATCCCTGGGCACTCTACACCCGCTCGTTCAACTCAGATTTTTTTTTAAAATAAATGATTAAAAACTTCTGTTATCTTCGCCGAAGTTACTTATGCGCAGGTCGTTAAACCATCTGCCCTGATATTCATGAGCACGGAAGGCGAATTCTGCCCACAGAGTAGCGTTCTCCTTGAATTCGAATTTATCCACAGCATCACCAAATAGGCTTGCCACAATCACGTCGGGATACATCACTTTCTCGTCGGCTTCAAGCACCACTTCTCTTGTTTTCCAATCGTTACCATTCTGGCTCTTTCCGCTTTTCACTTCCATGAGAGCCTTCACCTTAAAAAATCTCTTTTCCATAATTTACATTTGCACCCGCATTTCTAAAAGTACAACCCACAAAGTTGCCGTTGTATCGGATGACGGATGCAAATGTAGAGCAAGTTTTTTGTTAAGCCATTTCTGCCTTTTAAGCTAAATTCAATTCGGCTTAAAAAAGAAATAGGGCAACCCTTTGCGGATTGCCCTATATGCCTATAATCAAATGCACTAAATAAATTTATTTAATGCCTAATTCTTCCATCAATTTTTTCACTTCATCAACTAGCAAAACATCAGGCTCGCAATTATCAATGAGCCTCTTTATAAATCCAGAATAACTTTTCTTGGTTACACTGCTTGTTAGTTTACAGTCTGAATAAAGAAAATCATAACATGAATTACCATTGCAATTACTTGATAAGATTTCATTCTCTGTCAATAATTTATATAATGCAACAAACACTTTTGAGGGATAATTATCTTTGCTTGAGCATAGAGTTTTGTTATCCTTACCATGATGGCGTGATAGAAAATCATTAAATGCTTTTGCACATTTTTCTGTAAACACATAATCTTTCGCGCCGTTTTTCTCAAAAAGAAATTCTGCTTTTCTGCCACGACGTGGAGTTTCAACCTTTGCTGCCGTTTCTTTTATTTCAACAGCATCGGCAACTTCAGCTTCTGCCACATGATCAGTTTGTTGGGGAGCAAGGAATACTCCGCCATAAACCGGACCATTGAAAACATTGCAATTATTGTTCTTCTGGTGGAATTTGTCCATAATCATTTACTAGTTTACCATTTTTATCCCAATCTTCCGGCAACATAAATGTAGGATTTTTTACTTCACCATTAAATACGTTGCTGCCGCTTATGGTTTGATTCGTTGCCTGTTCATGGTTTTTACGAAAGCCAAGACATCTACTGCGTGCGTATTCTATTGCTTCATCAATTGAAGTACTTGGGCATTTTCTTTGAAATTCATATAACATTGGCATAAGATAAGTAATTCTTTCAAGTCCAAATTCTTCGGCAGAATCTACTAAATTAGTTAGTACGCTTTCAACTGTTTGTTCATCTTTACTACAATCACACAAATCACTTAGTTTCTTGCTTGTATCAGCAAAAAAGCCTTCATGCTCTTTAATCATTTCGTGATGGTGTAAATCATCAGATAATTGTTTGTATTTGGGATGCGTACTTATGTTTCTAAGAATTGCCAACATTATTATGGTGCATTCTTCCGTCTCCCCAGCCTCGCTCAATTTTATCAAGGCACACCAAAGAACAAGAAGCGTAGTGTATTGTGCCTTTTCCTTACTACGCTTTATTAATGAAGTGCCATCTGATGATTTTAAAGAGGCATAACGTGAATTAAGATTTAGTCCTATGTTATAGACCATAAAATCAGGATGTTCGCTATTAATCAACCTTTTTACAACCTTCAGAGCTTCTGTCCATATTTCCTCTGGATTCAATTCGTCATCCATTGAGGTATATTTAGCTAACAAAAAATAAGCTACCATAAACAAACTATCCGCTTCAAGATATTTGTTCATTCTATCCATGCTCTCCTTCTCAGAAAATCTCTTATACATTACCTATCGTGTTATTTAAGTTGATCGTGTCGAGAAATGCAATTATCATTTCATATCTTTTAACAAACAGTTCATCTGCTTCCTGGCTCAGTGCAAAATCGTTGATTTCACGTTCCTGACTGCCTCCGTCACCACATTTAACATTTGTTCCGTCAGTCAGTTTGACTTTTATCACAGAGCCGATGGCAGCACATGCCTCGACACAGCGGTTTAGCAAATCTGAGTCTTGACGCGGAGTAAGCACTTCATCATCATTAGCAAGCCAGCTCAATTGCGGTGCACCATTCATGTCGTCGGCAGTGTTGATAATGTTACCTATCATGTCGGAAATTACAGGAAGATTAGGAAATGGAAACTGAAAATGCACCATTTTTATCTTGTATGGATGATTATTCACTACATCCCAAAAATCATGCGGATCATAGCGTGGAGCAATATTTATCCTTAATCGTTTTTTCACAAGGTATTGATTAAGAGTTTCCATCATAATTTTGGCTAACGAATTAGGAGTACTGAACGACGTTGAGAGTTTCTGAATAGCAATAGTCTGAACCCCTTTACGGTTATCGATAAGTACGGCACAACTTGGGTTATCCGGTATTCTCTTTTGTATGAATTCGTGTTCAATCTTCTGTTTCTTGTTGTTGGCGATTCTTAAATCCCATATTCCGTCTTCCTGCCAGACCACAATTTGCTGATACTGTTTTTTCCCCTTCACAAAGGGTAAGTTCTTGTCTGACATGTACTGAAGATAATCATTCAGAATTTCTTGTTTTCTAGCTCTTGAATTCCTTACGTCAACGTTTTCAATTTCTTTAAACATACTTCCTTCTTCTAGCTGATTAATGTAGTTAAATTCGTACGTAAAAATTTGTAGTTTTGCCATTACTTTTTGTTTTTTTATTAGTTAAGGGCAATTTAAAGACAATGCGCTTCATTGCCTTTAAAAATACTCTAGTAAAATTATTTTGTTGTTATTTTTACAGTCTATACGTGGTCTCGTCGCCGCAGATGTTGCGGATTTTCATTCTCAGTGGTTTATTATCGCTATCGATAAATCCTTTCCAAAACTGGTTAGTCGCAATTCCGTCACGTGCAACGTATCCCAGTTTATCAATCAATATCTCGTGAGAACTGTGCCACGGTGCATTAACATCACTCGTTTCTTCATCTACACTTATCCACTCTATTGTTTCAAGCCCTTCATCGCTTATGGTGAGTGGTTTGTATTCATGTCCCTTGTTGATGGCCTGCGCTTGTCCCTTGGCATTGTATTCAGCAATGCTTGTTAGCACTCTGTCACTTTGAAAACTATCTATTATCACTCGCCACACATCAATAAGTCCATCTTTGGCTTCTGTCACATGCCATTCTGCCTCATCGTTAACTACTACATTGTCGAGAATCTGTTTAAGGTCTCTCAGTTCTACCTCAATAAGGGAGTTATTCTGTTCGTGTATGAAATCCTTTATCTCTTTTTCGTCTATGATGTCGATGTAATACACAATCACTCTCTTTGTATCGTCAGGCAAATCTGGCATTGCCTCGCGAAGTATGCGGTTCATCAATGGCTTGTCTAGTAATCGTGTAGACGAATCCATAAGATTAGGGATATACACAGGCATCATTCCATCATTAGGACTCGTGATGCTTCCTTCCCAGAATTTGTCGAGTGCATCTTCGTTACGGAGCCCCTTTATCAGAGTTTTCAACTTGTCCATAGTCTGTACAGGGTTGCGATAAAGCTGAACTCCGTCTTTAACCTCAAAAATTGCGAACTCAGCATTCTGCTTTTTAAGTCTATCACGGACGGTTTGAACACTATTTATTCCAACGTCTGAATGTATAAATCTTCGTCCTAGTCTGTTGGCTACAGCTGCCGTAACTCCACTGCCACCGAAGAAGTCGGCAACAAGCATGTTTTCATTACTAGAATGCTCTATACATCTTTTTAATAATTCTTCGGGCTTTTGAGTATTATAATCATAATAGTTGTTTTTTGAAATAGTTCTTGGAATCCACCATACATCATCTATTTTCTTTTCAGCATATTCAACTATAATTTTAGAACCATTTTCATCTCTTACATCAATTGTTTTTCCGTTTACTTTTTTTCTTAAAGCGCGCTTACTAACCTCATCTTTAGGTATCATGTATGGATTTTCTACGCAGGAATTTGAAAGTGTATAAAGAAATATCACATCATGATTTTTATCTAAAGAACTACCTCCTGTTGCAAATTTATCATCATAATACCATATAATTTCATTTTTAAAATTCTGCTCTCCAAATATTTCATCTAAAAGAATTTTTACATAATGTCCTATATGATTATCCAGATGCACATAAATACTTGCAGAGTCGCTCATCACACTCTTTATTGCCACAAGGTTTTCATACATCCAGTTAAGGTATCTTTCCTTATCCCAGATATCGCCATACAACTTTTCCTTAAAATTGGTCTGCTCTTTATTACCAAATTCTATCTCGGTAGTTTTTATTGCCTCAGCCATCTTTGGATTATGTCTCAAATATATTTTTTTTGCATAATCAACACCACTGGCAAAAGGTGGGTCAATGTAAACCAAATCAACCTTAGTACCTTTGTCTTTAAGATAGGCACAAGTAGAAAGGCACGTTCCACGCACAACAATGTTTTCATTAGGATTGCTGCCCACTGTCTCTGTTTTATCAACTTCATAGAGCGGCATTCCACGCTGAATATTCTCTACCACCTTGTTGCTATCACGATAACGCAACATTCTGCGAGTGCGTACAAAGTTATCAAGTAGAGCCTGACCGCCGAGGGTCGTAGGAAAATATGGAATATATTTAACTGCCATTGCTTATTATTATTTCAAATTAAAAAAAATATTTATTTTAGATAGCGTGCTTTGTGTTTGTTGCTCACTACTTAATGTATCTTCGACATACAAAAAATCAAAACGTTGATAGCCAAACTTGTCATTATTCAACTTCACGAATTCTTCAGACATAAAGTCACGTCTTTCCTTAAACTTTGCAGCAAAGCCTTCACCTTTAGTCTCAATGATAAGTACTTTGAATATCTTTCCATTATCATCTCGCTGAATCATCAAGAAGTCCGGCACGTATCGTCCAATGTATCTCCAGTCATCGCCTCGTTTACTGTAGCATGCTATGCGGAAATCAGTAAGTTGGTCGTCGCCGTTGAAATACACTTCAAGCCCCCTGTCTCTCACTGCCGCCAACAGCTTCTGTGAGAAATAGCTTATTTCAAATCCACTATCGAAATGATAGGGCAAATAATGGTAAGTCTGGTCTTTTACAGCTAGGTCACGGTCACGAGCAATAACTTTATTTCGCATTTTTATAGCAAATTCTTCCCATCCTGGTAAGTTTATCTGCTTCATCTGCTCAATTGCAATCTCCGCCCTTTTCAGGTCTTCATTGTCGCTATTTCCTTTATCAGCTTCAACAATTTTCTTCACTGTGGGTTGATCAGGATAGTAGCTAGAGTCATCGTCCATAAAGAGTGGAGTTCCCAAGCGGTCCACTTTAAGCAGACTTGCATTCTCGGGAATTACTTCTTTCTTCACTTCTATGCTTCTTTTAGGCACAAAAGCCTGACGGATTATTGAGCGCAGGCGTTTCTGGTCTATATACTCAAGTAGCCTGTATGTTCCATCCTCCTGAAGTGTGGAATCCTCGCCAAAGATGCGTCTCAGTTCGGTGTCATATTTCTTTATCTCATGCATGGCAAGCATTCCCATACTTTCTTTCATTATGCGCAGCAGCCATTGACGATAGGTAATAGGCAGCAGCTCATCTTCATCAGTCAGGGCATGCAACTCATCATTCAGCATGTTTCCTTCCAAATCCTGCTCATGAGTGATAATCTCACGTGTTGCAGCATCTCTGAAAATATCAATATCCGAGAGTCTGAAACGTGTGTCTGTCGTGCTTTCTATTACAAGCGTATTGTATTGTATTTTAAGTTGGAAGAAATCAATTGGTGGCACGTCTTTCCTTATGTATCTATCTACTCTTTTTTTGTGATTGTCTGCAGCCCTGTTTACAGCATCTATGGTGGTATTCTGCTGTTTTATCAACTCCTTATTAAGAGTATCTGCATTATCTTTGTTAAGCCATATAAGAGCCGTTTCACTTTCGTTTCCACGCTCCACCTGTCTTAGGCAGCGACACGAAGTTTGTAGCACCATATTTTGTGGGCAAGCCCCTTTCTGTGGCAGAATTACAGAGGTTAGGCTTTTACAGTCCCAACCTTCCTTTCCAATCTGTGCCAGCAATACGATGCGGTATTTCGAGAAATCGGTGTCTAGGGCTGCGAAATCGGTAGCCGAGCCTGCTGGAACAGGATAGTCTTTGTTTCCACCATGATATTTTAATATCGTTTCTTGTGGATTTAAGTTACGGCTGCTCACAATAGACGCAACTAAAGGATAAACTACGTCCTCTAGATTTTCGATTCTGCTGCAATATATTGCAAGTTTAGCACAAGTACCATCACTATATATTGTATCAGCATAAAGATCAAAAAATTCATTAACACCATCAGTAATTATCGCCTCTTGAGAGTTGTCTGTGGTTTTTATTTTTGGCCTTTTTAGGAAATTACCTATTCCGCTTATTAGCGGATAGTTGTAGACCACGTTGGAAATATCGGTATTTTTGATTTCACACAGGTCTGCCAAGGTAACTTTTTCAGCACTTTTAAGATATGGAGTTCCTGAAAATCCATAAACCGAGTTGAAAGATGGATTTTTCATCCAATCACTGACAACTTTTCTAAGTTTTATTTCACCATCACTGGCATGATGTACTTCATCAATGAATATTGCAAGATGAGGGATTTGTCGGATAATTTCACGCAACTCATTACTAGTTTTCATCGCGTCCCATTCTTTTTCAGTGTATAGGTTGCGTTCCAGTCCTCTATCTTTATCAATCTTATCGAGCACCACCTTTTCTGCATTGGTCACAGCTACCAGCCCAAAGAGATCACTAAGCGGCTGATGATTGTTAATCTTCTGTGCATTAGGATTTTTCACTAGGTTGCTATTCTTGGCTGTTTTCTGCTCGTCAAGCACCTCAAAGCTGATAATCTTTCTTATCTGACTTGCTGTGGGATCAGGTAGTATCCAAGTTGGATCAAAATCCTGTATGTGTTTAAGACTAGGGACAATACTATTCTTTAGACCTGAAGGTGCAAATATCATGAAGTTATGAGCAAAAGCTTTGTTGTCAGGCTCCTGCATTGCAAGATAAAGGTCTATATATATGAAAGTTGCCATAAGAAATGTCTTACCTGCTCCCATTGGCAAGCTATAGATAAAATCCGGATAGTCAACTCCGTAAAAAATATCTTTGAAAGCTTGTTCATAATCAATCGCCTGAGGATGCTGCTTTATGAATTCCTCAAGCACAGGAGACAATTGCCTATTATTGCGATCAGTAAGTCTTGAATACTGAAACAAGGCCTCTGCAGCCTTGTTGTTCTTCAATATCTCACGAGCTTCAGTAGTAAGTGGCATTGATTCGTAGTCATCGGAGGCAGCATTAAACTGTCCCTCAGTAAACAACTGCCATAGCGGACGGTTACCACATACTATTTTAAGGTACAGATAGGTCTTTACAGCTTCTATCTGAGCATCACGCATCATGCCTTGTCTAACAATGTAGTCAATAAGCTGACGCATGGTGCAATCATGTGACTTAAACCATTCAGTTACTTTATTTTGTATCAGTTGAAAATACATTAATTTGCTTGTTTTTAATTATACAGCATCATGGCAATGATTATTACTGTTTACCTCATACAAAGGTAATGCAAATGTCTTAGAATAACAAATTAAAACTAATTTTATTTTTTTTCAAACATCAACCATACTTATTTTTGTAAATATATTTATATTCAAATATTCTATTCGTATTTCTATTTTTTAGTCGTTTTGGTCAAAGTCATTTTGGTCATTTTCAACTTCTGATACGGGGGATATATATACTAATATAAATTATATATTAAAATATATAATTTATATTAGTGGCTTCCCCCCCACTATGGAAATCCAAAATGACCAAAATGACTTTGACTAAATGACCACATCGTGAGGATAACAACATGAATGAATGCCGCTAATTGCATGCTGAATGGAAATAGTTAGCACTGTAAAGTTAGCTATAACAGCACTTTAAGGTTTTGAAATTCGACCTCTGAACAACGAAACATTGAAATCGCTTGTCTGGAATTATTATTTGCCCTACCTTTGCACTCGTCATCCAAACGTGATGATGACCGAAGAGAGAATTTGCGCTGCTCACCGAAGTCGAAACGTAAACCAAAAATATCAATATCATGCCTTTGAACTACAAAATTTACATGAACAAGAACAAGAAGAACTTGAAGACATTCAAAAAGTTCTATGCAAGAGTGGTACACACATCAACTGTGGATACCGAGGAAATGGCGGGAATTATAGAGCGCAACTGCTCAGTGAAGAAGAGTGACGTACTGGCAGTGCTGACTGAAATGTCGGAAGTGATGAACGACCAGCTGCAAGACTCAAAATGCGTTAGACTCAGCGGAATTGGAACTTTCAAACTCGCAATCTCATGCATCGGAGCTGATAGCATTAAAGAGTTCAACCCAGCGAAAAATATCACGAAAGTGCGCGTCAGCTTCACTCCAATCACCAAGGTGGACCGAGCTACAAACAAACGCATAAAGAACTTCACCGCAGGAGCTAAGATGAAGGAGTACGGACAATACACCAAAATCCCGACTGCACCAGCGGGTGGTGATCCAAACGGTGGAGTTGTGCAGCCTTAAAAAACTAGCCTTGGTGGGACTGTCCGGAAAGTCTCGCCATCGCTACAAAAAGAGCAAAACGGGCAAGCTCTCTTTACACAGCCAATAGAATTGGCACAAACAACAATTAATTTCTTAACCATTTAAACACACACAACCATGAAAAAGAATGAAGTATCAATTATCATCAAACTAGTTATTGCCATTGCCACAAGTCTGCTTGGCATTCTTGGAACATCTAATCAGGCGGAGGAATAACTTTGACCAACGGTGACCTTAACAAAATCATCAAGACAATCACTAACCTGATTATGATGGCTGCGGCAATATGCGCCCTAATAGGATGCGCAGTGCATTAAGAATGCAACCCATTGCTACTAGCAATGCAAGCCAAAGCGATTGAGAAATAGAGCCAAAACTAATGGATTTGAGAAAACCCAATCTGAATGGAATTGGACTATTCTTTCACTTAACTTTAGGAAATGGTTTCATCAAAAGTGCAGAAACAGTAACGCCGAAACTCGAAATGAGCTTCGGCGTTTACATTATATATATAGTGACAAACAGCAATAAACGAAACTATTTTTAACACAAAAGACTAGTTTTTAACACAATCACTCTACGGTGAAGTTAAAAATACTTGGCTAAAAAAAGTTTTTGGAATTAAATGGTCGAACGTAATAATATTATTACTATCTTTGCAATCAGAAAATGGCAAACAATTATAAATACAAGCCTGTTAGAATTTTTTTTAACATTAAAGGAGTATAGAAATGGAAGAACTACTAGATGACTTAAAACGATATTTGGCAACAGAAACAGAAGAACAAATACAGAAAGACATGGACGAGCTTGACAAATATAATTTATCGGGACCAGACATGTTGTGTGTTCTTGATTCAAACATTTTAGCAAAATGTGTTGAAGAAGATTTTGAAATTCCAAATATTGCGCAAAAGATGAACGATTCTTATGAATGTCCTCAATATGAATTTGCAGCTTAAGAATATGGAAAAAGCAACATTTTCACTTGAAGGATACCATTTCCAAGAAATATCATTATGTCTTGACGGGCTTGAATCCAGTCCAACATTATCAATAAACTTCAATCCGCAAGGAGAGTTTATTAAATCGGAAAGTGTTTACAATTTGAAATTTTCGTTTAATGCAAAACCAGAGAACACAGAAAATTCTGTTGTTAAAGTTGTATGCAAAGCTACTTTTAAATTTCAAAACGTAAAAACATTAGAAGATATTCCTGATTATTTTTACCCAAATTCCATAGCCATTATTTTTCCTTATGTAAGAGCTTTGGTCAGTACGTTAACTCTACAAGCTAATGTTAAACCGATTTTACTTCCTACAATGAACTTATCATCACTGAAAGATGACCTTAAAGCAAATACTATTGTAAAATAAAAAATGATTAGCACTATTCTTTATCAGACAGTCGATGATAGAAGAAATATAAAATATGTTCTTGAAAATGCACCCTTTAAATGCACAAGAGATGATGCATGGTTAGGTGAAGGATATTATTTTTGGGACACATTTATAAATTGTGCTCATTGGTGGGGTAAGAATTCATACGGTGATAAGTATATGGTTTGCAAAACGACATGTCAATACAATGAAAACGAAATTCTAGACCTAGTTGGCAATACAAAGCAGATTGAGCAAGTAAGGAAATACACAACTTTGCTACAAGCAAAGAAGGGGCGCGCGCTAAAAGCTTGTGCTATATTTAATTTTATGAAGCGTAGACCTTCTTTTAAATATAAGGCAATTAGAGTTAATGCTATAAATTCATATAATAATCCAGATAATCATATCTTATTTAAAAAGAATAACAAAGCATACTTGGATTTAACACCTCCGATACAGTTTTGTGTGATAGATAAAGCGATTATAACTACACCAGTTGATATTATTTATCCAATTGAATATTCGGAAGGATTCACTATTTAGTAAAACCTTTATTTTATATTCATGTAAGAATTTCAAAATAATCATATAAGGAAAAGCTACAGTATTAGTTTGCTAACTAAAGTTTTTACGATTAAAGGAAGTAATAACAAATGAACTCACCTAAATGATTATAATATCCAAGCAACGTTCAGATTTACCCAAACACGCTGTGTGCGAACACAATATATTGATTTACATCAAGAAAAAGCGCATTTATAGACTTAATGTGCCTAAAAGTATTGCGCGGAACTGAAAATTAGCCTATCTTTGCATCATCAAAAGGTTAATAGATTGTTTAGGTTAGTAGTAATAAAATTTTAGGTTTAGTTATTAGGTTTAAGGTAAAGTTAATAGATTGTTTAGGTAATAACATGGAGACCGTGAGGTTACCATTTATTAAGAATTAAGTTTTTAAAAAAGATAATAGACGTTGAAGCTCGAGATTTGAGTTTCAACGTTTTTTTATTGGGGGGTGTTCTATGACTACACTTTATGCATAGAAATTGTTAAATCCCCAAACTTATTAACTGCCCCCTACAAACTCTGCACAAACATTTTTGGAGTGATTTTCATTTTGCGCTTAAACATCTCTCGGAAATTCTTGACATCCTTAAATCCGCAATTCTCGCATACAGTCTCGATATTGGTAGCTCCATGCTTGAACATCTGCACAGCCTTATAAATTTTGTAATCGTTGATAAACTCTATGAGAGACATTCCTGTCATCTGCTTTACTTTCTTGTAAAGAGAAGAATGGCTCATCGCCAACTTATCTGCAAGAAAATCAATACTGAAATCATCGTTTGTAAGATTGTCATCAATAATCTCTCTGCACCTTAACAGAAATATCTGTTCCTCCTTGGTGTAGTTGTTTGCCTTATTGGTAATGGAACTTGTCAACACGGCATTGTCTGTCTGCTCAATAAGGCGGTCAATCCTCTTTCTCAGCACTTTAAGCGAAATAGGCTTTGTGATGTAGGCATCGGCACCATTATCAAAAGCAGTAAGCATGTCTTCTTCGGAAGTCTTGGCTGTGAATATCAACACTTTTATGCTAGCCAGTTTTTTATCAGCTTTCAGCTTAGCGAGAAACTCCAATCCGTCCATATTAGGCATCATGATGTCGCAGATGATAATATCAGGAAGGTTCAGGGCAGCCTGCTCCAAGCCCTCTACTCCATCAGAGGCTTTGAACACTTTGAAATCTGAAATGAGATTGCGCTCAAGCAACTGTATTGTCTGTGGTTCATCATCTATTATAAGCACAGAATGAGTGGCTGTGGGATTGGCGGGCAACTTGCCTGACTCAATCGGCTCAGCAAGACTGTCGTCTGTATCAAGAGCACACAGATAGTTATCATTTAAATCATCATCAGAATGTTTATTCTTAGGCATTGTGAAAATAAATTCAGACCCTTTGCCCACATTGCTTTCCACAGTGATACAGCCACCATGAAGCTCTACGAAGTTTTTAACTACCGACAAGCCAATACCGTCGCCATCACTTTGTTTCTCGCCACGTTCCGTACGGAAGAAGCTCTCGAATATGGTGTCGCGCAAATTTAACAAAGATGTTTTAATATAAAGGTATTATATTCGTAAAAACAGGGGCGTTTTTAGTAATTATGTATTATTTCTTTAAATCCGACAAACTCCAACTATCTCGCCACTCGATTATTGGTTTACCATTCTTAAAATCTATTGGCAACCAAATATATCTTGCATCACTTGGATGTTCAGGTCTCCAAATATCAGCCATAAAAATGAATTTTCCATTCACATTCAACACATAGGTGCTCTGACCGCCAAACGTAGTGTCGGCACTCTTGCCGATACATGGATTTGGCAATTGCTTCCACGGTCCCATAATGTTATTAGCAGTAAATAATCTGGCTTTGTTTGGTGCCCATCCTGTACATCCGCTTGTAATCATCCAATACACGCCATTTCTCTTGAACACAGCAGGAGCTTCATTCATTTCAGAAATAGCCATTCTAACGTATTTACCCGTATGAGCAGTATAGTCATCGGTGAGTTCTGCAATCTGCAAAGTCAAATTGTCTTCAGATGAATAGATGTGATAAGCCTTTCCGTCTTCGTCAACAAATACTGTCTGGTCGCGTGCCATTTGTCCGCTGGCAAGATCTCTCTTTACAAACAGACCTTTCTTTACGGCATCATACCATTCAGGAGTCCACCATTTCAATGCAAGCAAGTCTGCATAATGAGCATTTACATCAACTGTATCCTTACCTACTATATTAATAGGATAGACATTTGGATTTACTCGTCCAGAATGAATGTACTTATACGGTCCAGCAACATTGTCACTTACAGCCACACCATAGCGAGCGGCAGAATACCCATTACCCTTTAGTTCGAGATGAAACCACATAACAAACTTTTGGGTCTTCTTGTTGTAAACAACTTTTGGACGTTCCAATATGCATCCTTTAGCAATATCACTGGTTTCATCGTCAGATACGGCAAGTGCCACACCACGATTGGTCCAGTCAACAAGGTTTTTTGAAGAATAACAAGTAACTCCTACCATCGCAGAGCTTGTAGAATCAGACTTGTGTTCTCCAAACCAATAGTAAGTACCGTTGTAATTTATCACACCTCCACCATGAGCATTGATGTGGACTCCGTTGTTGTCCTTCCAAATTTCACCCGGATAAAACTTCTTAGATGCGCCTTTTGCGACAATCTGTGTCGGCAATAGCGCTAGTAAAAATAGACTGATTATTAGTTTCGTTTTCATAATTAAAAATATAACGATTGCAAAGTTAAGCTAAAATTAACAACAAAGCGGAGTGTTTTTCGTAACATAAGAGGTGAAATTCGTATTATGCAAGAAAAGGCTTAATTTGCGAAAAACAATCTTTTATTTTGTGATTTGGGCAACTTTATTTACCTTTGTCAATAATACAGGAAAATACGGAATTTACCCAATTCCTTTATAAAGATACAAACAATATGAAGATTTTTGCTATTGGAATGAACTACGCCGAGCACAATAAAGCACTGCACGGTACGTTAAATAGACCAGAAGAACCAGTGATTTTCACAAAGGCTGACACAGCATTGCTGAAAGATGGGAAACCGTTTTTCATTCCCGATGACATGGGAAGAATTGAGTATGAGACAGAACTGGTTGTGAGAATATGCAAACTTGGGAAGACTATTCCTGAGCGTTTTGCACACCGCTATTACGATGCTGTGACTGTGGGTATTGACTTCACAGCCCGTGAACTGCAAAAGAAGTTGAAGGAAGCAGGAAAGCCTTGGGAACTGAGCAAGGGATTTGACGGTTCAGCAGTAATTGGCGACTGGATGGAGAAAGACAAGCTAAAAGATATTCAGTCTTTGAGATTTCATCTTGACATCAACGGCAACACCGTGCAAGAAGGTTTCTCTGGCGACATGCTTTACAAAGTTGACGAGATTATTTCTTACATCAGCCGATATTTCACTATAAAGACAGGAGACTTGCTTTATACTGGTTGCCCTACAGGTTGTGGACCCGTAAATATAGACGACCACTTGGAGGGTTATCTGGAAGACTACAAACTGCTGGATTTCAATTGCAAATAGATTGCTGATAATATATTTTCAAATAATATTTTCTTTTGAGATGTTTCGCTAAATATATATTGGCAATGGCGATGTTGGCAGCTTGCTGTACGCTTTCAGCCTCGCAAAGATTCTTTAACCTGACTTACGATCAGGTAAAGATAGATTCTGCGCTGCCTCGTGTCACGTATTCACTTCCACTTGGACTTGATTATCGTGACTCAATATATAAGGTGAGCATTCTCTATCCCGACTTTGTGGAGATGCCACAGTATGATATTGAGCAATACAACAAAATATCAGGGGAACCGCTACCAGAATTGCCATTAATAAATCAGTTTATTGCCATTAATAGCAAACAGCCCAACCTAGTGGTTTCTTTCTCTCCTATCGTATTTCGCGACGGCCATTACCGCATATTGGCAAGCTACATGCTGAAAGTGGAGTCATCAGCCATCAACAAGACTAAAGCAAAATCATCGGTAGCCATTACCAGAGCAACAGTTCCATCATCAAGATACGCAACTTCTTCGGTGCTTTCATCCGGACGTTGGGCAAAGATAAGAATTGCCTCATCGGGAGTGTTTCAACTTACAGACGCACTTATAAGGAAAGCAGGATTCTCTGATATTTCCAAAATCCACGTATATGGTTATGGTGGAAATCTACAAAACGAAATACTTAATGAGGAAGACCTTGTTGCCCACGATGACTTGAAAGAAGTACCTTTATGCAAGATTAACGGAAAGATATTATTTTATGGTCGCGGTTCTGTTTCATGGAATACTGACGATGCAAGCAGGCGCACTCGTAATCCTTATTCTGATTACGGATATTATTTCATCACTCAAAACAATATTGAACCACAAACAGTTGATTCGGCAACATTCATCAATTCATTTTATCCTTCAGCAGACGATTATCATTCTCTTTATGAGGTTGATGGATATTCATGGTATCATGGAGGACGAAACCTGTTTGACAAGGAAGAAATAACAACTGGCAACAGCAAAAAAATCATTCTCGACAACACTGCCAAAGCGAAAAGCGGAAAACTATCGGTAAACGTTAGTGCAGGGAGCAACTCAAGTATGCAGATAATGCTCAACGACTCAATTCTTGGCACTCTTGACATTTCTTTGGGAAGTTACGACAACGGTAACGAGGCCGGCAACACTTATTCGATAAAGAAAGTAAGCGATAAGGACACTGTAATAATAAAAGCATTATCGGGCGGTCCTATCCGTCTGGATTACATTTCAATGGCGTGGGACACTCCAGTTGCAGCTCCCAACATCGTCAACGGAACATTTTCTTCTCCTGAATACGTAAGCAACGTTCCAAATCAAAATCATCATGGCGACAAACAGGCTGACATGGTGATAATAATTCCTACATCCGGAAAACTGCTTGAACAGGCGGAAAGACTTAAAAACTTTCATGAGTCTCACGACTCGCTAAGCGTAAACATTGTTAAGGCTGACGAACTGTATAATGAATTTTCAAGTGGAACACCTGATGCAAATGCCTACCGAAAATACCTAAAAATGCTCTACGACAGAGCGTCAACAAAAGCAGAAACACCAAAATACCTTCTACTGTTTGGCGACTGTGTATGGGACAACAGAATGCTCACTGCAGACACAAAGACATTAGTGAAAGATGATTATCTGTTGTGCTACGAAAGCGAAAACTCTTTCAACGCCATCACTTGCTACGTTGACGATAGTTTCTACGCACTTCTTGACGACGGTGAAGGTGGTGACCCACAAACAAGAGATACACCAGACATTTCAGTAGGAAGATTCCCCGTAGCATCAGCTGACGAAGCAAAGATTATGGTTGACAAAACCATTAACTACGTGAGCAACAAGAATGTCGGTGCTTGGCAAAACACGCTGATGTTTATGGGCGACGACGGCAACCAGAACTTGCACATGGACGACGCCAACACTGCTGCCGACATGATGGCAGAGAAGTATCCAAGTTATGTAATTAAGAAGGTTATTTGGGACGCTTATAAGAGAGAGACTTCTACTACAGGAAACACTTACCCTGAAGTAACGAAGATAATCAAGCAGCAACAAGCCACCGGAGCACTGATCATGGATTATGCAGGCCATGGATCTGAAATCATGATCTCGCATGAGGCAGTGCTTGGACTTAACGACTTCGCCACATTCAATAATCAAGCGTTACCATTATGGATTACAGCATCATGCGACATCATGCCTTTTGACGGAACTACCGCAACAATTGGAGAGGCGGCTGTACTTAACGCAAATGGCGGTGCTGTGGCTTTCTTCGGAACCACACGAACTGTATATGCTAAATACAATAAAGTGTTGAACATGGCTTACCTTAGCCATGTACTTGGCTACACAGACGGAAAAGCTAACACAATCGGTGACGCACAAAGGTTGGCTAAGACAGAAATGATAATTAGCGGTAATGACCTTACTACTAACAAACTGCAATATTCACTGCTTGGCGACCCTGCAATATCGCTCAACAGACCTAGTCGAAATATAGTGATAGACTCTATCAACGGTATTTCTACCACATCTTCTACATTACCTATATTCAAGGGTGGAGGCATTGCCAGAATATCGGGACACGTAGAAGGCGCTACTGCCCTATCGGGAATTATCACGGCTACTGTTAGAGATTCAAGAGAACTGATTACATGTCGACTTAATGACGCCACAGAAGCCGACAGTGCATTTCAATATTACGACCGCACAAAGGTATTGTTTAATGGTGCTGACAGTATAAAAACAGGCAAGTTCGCTTTCTCTTTCGCGGTCCCTAAAGATATTAACTATAGCGATGGAACAGGACTAATTAATCTATATGCCGTTAACAACGATAAGACAATAACAGCGAATGGTCATTCAGATCATTTCAAGGTAGGAGGTTCTGATGTAGCCGACAACGATTCCATTGGTCCGGCAATATATTGCTATCTCAACTCTCCTTCATTTGAGAACGGTGGAAACGTAAACACTACGCCTTATTTCGTGGCACAGGTAAAAGATGAAAACGGAATAAACGTCACAGGAAGCGGAATTGGCCACAACCTTGAACTCATTATTGACGGAAATGCCACTATGACGTATAATTTGAACGATAATTTCAATTTTGATTTCGGGACTTACAAGAGTGGAACCACATACTATAATATTCCAGAGCTCACCGAGGGCAGACACAAACTACAGTTCAGAGCTTGGGACATTCTCAACAATTCATCAACAGCACAACTAGACTTCAACGTAGTTAACAGGCTAGAACCCAACCTCTTCGGTGTGTCTCTATCAAATAATCCTGCAACAACCACGACCACATTTATAGTCAACCACGACCGTACAGGTTCAGACATGGACGTAGAGATAGAAGTATTCGACATGAGTGGCAGAATACTGTGGAGACATTCCGAAACAGCCATACCAACTTCAAGTGTCTACACCGTCACATGGGACTTATGTACGGACGGAGGAAACAGACTCCATACAGGCGTTTATCTATACCGTGTGAAGATTGCATCTGAAGGAAGTTCAAAAGTAAGCAAGTCGCATAAACTAATAGTGATTGACAATAATTAACCGCCAAAGACGTTTAAACTTACAAGAGGACAAACAAAAGACTTTATATGAAGAAATACATTATAATATTGTCGCTGATTTTTACGGCAATGTCTGCATTGGCACAGAAAACGAACATTTTCAATCCTGTGCGCACAGCCGTAACGTCTCAGACGATAGCTCCAGATGCACGTGCGGCTGGTATGGGCGACGTGGGTGCAGCTACTGATCCTGACGTTAACTCGCAATATTGGAATCCTGCTAAGTATCCATTCACTATAAGTCGTGCTGGAATAGCACTTAACTATACACCTTGGTTACGTCAACTTGTCAACGATATGGACCTTGCCACAGTAGCCGGTTATTATCGCATAGGCGACTACAGTGCAGTGTCTGCCTCTATGCGCTATTTCAACATGGGAGAGGTGATGATGAGCAGTTCTGAAAGTGGTTCAGGAGACATGACTATCAATCCTTATGAAATGTCTGTTGACGTAGCTTACTCGCTCATGCTTTCAGAGAAATTCTCTATTGCGGCTGGCGTTAGGTGGATTTATTCTGACCTTACCTACGACTACAGCGAGGATACTTCACCGGGTAGCGCTTTTGCAGCAGATTTGGCAGCCTATTATCAAAACTATATCAACATCGGACAACGTGAATGCCAATTAGGACTTGGATTGGACATCTCAAATATAGGCAGTAAGATTAATTTTGGAAGCGACAAAAACAGTGAGTTTATACCTACAAACATGCGTCTGGGAGCATCTTTGATGATTCCATTAGACGAATTCAATAAATTCACTGTTGCAGCTGACGCCAACAAACTGCTTGTGCCAACACACCCAGTCCAGAGAGATAACGAGTCGAGCACTGATTATGAAGCCCGACTACAGAAAGATTATTACGATGTATCGAGCATCAGCGGAATATTCAAGAGTTTCAGCGATGCACCAGGCGGTTTCAAGGAAGAGATGCAGGAGGTAAACTGGAGTTTAGGAGGCGAATATACCTACAATGATAAGTTTTCTCTGCGCGCTGGTTATCATCACGAAAGCGAGAACAAGGGCAACCGAAAGTATTTCACTGTTGGAGCAGGCTTCAAAATGAACGCCTTCACCCTAGATGCAGGCTACGTGATTGCCACGGCAAAGAGTAATCCGCTTGACCAGACACTGAGATTTACGCTTGCATTTGATTTGGACGGAATAAAAGATTTATTTAAAAAGAAATAATGATAAGAGTAGGAATGGGATACGACGTTCACAAACTTGTTGAAGGTCGTGATTTATGGTTGGGTGGAATAAAGATTAACCACTCTATGGGCTTGCTTGGGCACAGTGATGCCGACGTATTGATTCATGCAATCTGCGACGCTATTCTCGGTGCGGCAAACATGCGTGACATTGGCTATCATTTCCCAGACACAAGCGAAGCCACCCTTAATATGGATAGTAAGATTATATTGAAGAAGACTGTTGAACTCATTACAGCCAAGGGTTATCACATAGGGAATATCGACGCGACTGTTTGTGCCGAGCGACCAAAGATTAATCCACATGTGCCAGATATGATAAAGTGCATGGCTGAGGTAATGGGCATTGACGAGGACCAAATTTCCATTAAGGCAACAACAACTGAGAAACTCGGATTCACTGGGCGTGAGGAGGGAATGTCAGCCTACGCAGTTTGTCTTATTGAAAAATAACGGAACTAAATAAACTATAAAAAGTGGCACTGTTTTTGTAATAGTTTACATAAAGTACTATTTTTGCATTAACTAAAAATAAAGATTATGGAAGTAGAAGATTTGAAAAGAAGAATTAATGAACAAGAATATGGAAGAGACTTTGCTCTTTCAGCCGCATTCCCGGCATTGATGCGCAAAGTATATCTATGGATGACGTTTGCTCTTGCCATTAGCGGAATGGTTGCTTACGGTGTCGCTACATCGCCCAACCTGCTGAGAGTTATCTACAGCAATAAACTAGTATTTTGGGGCATCATGATTGCCGAACTCGTATTAGTTTGGAAAATCAGCAACAGTGCGTGGAAGCCTAATCGCTCTCTTGCGTCAACGACATTCATGTTTACGATATTTGCGGCTCTCAACGGTGCCACATTGTCATACATCTTCGTGATGTTTGCTCCTGCCGCAATCATAAAGACATTCTTTGTCACTGCGGGAACATTCGGCGTAACGGCTTGTTTCGGATATTTCACTAAGAAAGACCTTACGAGTCTGGGCAGCCTATTCTTCATGGGACTTATCGGACTAATCATCGCTTCTGTTGTCAACATGTTTATCATGAGTAGCACTATGGACTTGATCATAAGTTACGTTGGAGTAGCTCTGTTTGTTGGTCTTACCGCTTGGGACAGTCAGCGTATTAAGAAGCAACTTGCAATGGCTCAGGACATGAGCGAGGGTTCACAGAAGATTGCTCTTTCAGGTGCATTGAGCTTGTATCTAGACTTTATCAACCTGTTTATTTATCTGTTGAGAATATTCGGAGGCAGAAACAATTAAGCAGTGTTTTCACAAATACACATTACAGAGAGGCAGCGGGCGATAAGTCCAAAGCCTCTTTTTTTTGTGCCCGTTCAGTTTTTCTCGCTATGTGTCATTTTGTATTTCCAAGTTCAACATAGAACTGCTATTTTCTACAATTCTCATAAAAAGACACAAATATTTCAATTATTAATGCTAACTTTGTGACACCTTAAAATTGTAACTTTAAAAACAGTTCAAGAATATGCTTTTTTCAAAAAAGAAATTAGGATTATTATTCCTTTTTAGCGGATGCCTTTCTGTGGCGTTTGCCGATATTAAAATCACGTCGCCCAACGGACAGTTGGAGGTGAACGTAAGTATTGACAGAAAAGGTGGCCAAGAATATGGCACGCCGGTTTTTACGCTCCGCAAACAAGTAAAAGGGGGCTATCAAAATGTTTTAGCGAAAGCTCAGATGGGGCTAACCACAAGTCTGCAAAACTTTAACTTCCTGAAATGGGGTGAAAACGAAAAGACTAAAAAAAACGTCATTGATTATACGCTTATTGAAGGAAAACAAACACATATCAAAAAGACGGAAACAGAGCAAACCCTAGACTTTATCAATGCCAACAAACAGGTTCTTACGGTGGTCTTCAAACTGGCCAACGACGGTTTGGCTTTCCGCTATCAAGTAAAAACTTCACAAGACGAGAAGATTCAGAAAGATTTAACGGTTTATCCTATTGCTGAAGGTACTAAACGCTGGATGCAGAAGTATATTCCAGATAGCTACGAAGCCTTTTATCCTCTTTCTACATCTGGATACGATGCCAACAGATCAGGCAATCGTATATGGGCTTACCCAGCATTGATGGAAATGTCGGACGGACAGTTTCTCTTCCTCACCGAATCAAATATCACCTACAATCATTGTGCCTCGCGACTGAACAACCAAGCCAAACCAGATGCGTACCAAGTGGAGTTTGCCGACCCTTCGCAATCTACCGAAGGAACCGAGTGGAAATCGTCATGGCGTGTGGTGCTTGCTGGTGATTTGGCGACACTGGTTCAGTCTACAAGAGTAACTGATGTAGCAGCTCCCAATGCTCTAAAAAAGACCGATTGGATTCATCCAGGAAGTGTGTCTTGGATTTATTGGGCCTATAATCATGGTTCGCGCGACTTTAAGAGAGTGAAAGAATACATTGATTTGGCTGTCGATATGCATTGGCCTTATAGTTTGATTGATGCAGAGTGGGATGAAATGGGCAATGGTGGCAATGTAGAAGATGCTGTAGCCTATGGAAACTCGAAGAAGATAGGAATAATGGTATGGTACAATTCGAGCATGAGTTGGGTGGGTAATGGGGCTCCAGGTCCTTTCTATAGACTCAACGACCCCGATAAAAGAGAAAAAGAATTCTCGTGGTTGGAAAAGATAGGCGTCAAAGGCATCAAGGTAGACTTCTTTAAGGGCGACGATGCACAAGACATGAATCTATGTATCGACCTTTTAAAATCGGCAGCTCGCCATCATTTGATGGTGGTTTTTCATGGTGCTACGCTACCTCGTGGATGGCAACGCACCTATCCAAACCTCATGACGACCGAAGCGGTTTACGGTGCTGAATGGTACAATAACAATGGTACGATGACCAATGCTGCTGCTAGCCATAATGCCACACTACCGTTTACTCGAAATATAGTAGGTTCAATGGACTACACTCCTGGAACCTTTACCGATTCGCAGCATCCTCATATCACCACGCATGCACATGAACTAGCTCTTCCTATTTTGTTTGAGTCGGCTCTGCTGCACAATCCAGACCGTCCTTCTACCTATGCAGCCTTGCCTGCACAAGTAAAAGAATTGTTTACCACTTTACCTACTGTATGGGATGAAACTCGTTTCCTGAGCGGATACCCAGGAACTTCCGTAGTTATTGCACGAAGAAAAGGTAATACTTGGTATGTGGGAGGTATTAATGGAACCGACCAAAATCTGACATTGACATTCAATCCATCTCAACTTGCACCCAACGCTCACACGTTTACGCTTTTCACAGATGGCCCCGATGGAAGAAGCTTTGCAATTGACGCAGCTAAAAACGCCCAGCAAACTCTTAAAATTAATTGTTTGCCTAGAGGAGGTTTTGTGGCGGTCGTTCGCCGTTGAATTTACTCAATAAAAAAGAATAAGCCTTGAAAAGTTGGGAGCAACTTTTCAAGGCTTATTTGTATAGTATTGTTCAGAATCTTATTTTCCTTATTAGGGTCTTTTTGCAATGCTTTATTTCATTAAGTCTGGAGGACAATCGTTGCTTGCGCTACCCCAATTTTTGTTTGGATTTGGTCCCATAACGAACTTCAACACTCCATCTCCTTTAACCATTTCGTGTGTGATGTAGTTATGAGTATATGGCTTCCCGTTATAAGTAGCACTCTGTATATAGAAATTCTTATCTGAAACGTTCTCTGTTTCTATCACAAAGTTGCCAATCGTGACTTTTTTGAAAGTAGGCGTTCCGATTACGTAATATTGCGAAGCAGGACAAACAGGATAGAATCCCATTGCAGAGAACATATACCACGCACTCATCTGTCCTGCATCATCGTTGCCACTTAGACCGCCAGGAACATCAAGATACTCATTGTCCAAAATGTGACGCACAATTCGCTGAGTCTTCCATGGTTCACCGGCATAAGCATACATATAAGGAATCTGATGACACGGTTCGTTTCCGTGCCAATAATACGATTTTGTGAAGGCCGAATCGCCTAAAGCAGAAGAAATACCAAATAAATAATCCAATTTAGACACATACTTATCTTTTCCACCCATAACCTTTATCAATCCGTAAACATCATGCGGCACATAGAATGAATAATGAATTGCAGCACCCTCTGTGATGAAAGGAACTCTAGTCAAGATATCCTTATTGCCAAGCCATTTGCCATTCATATAACGTCCATCAGCCCAACCGGTGACAGGATTAATCACATTTCGCCAGTTAGCGGCACGCTTCATAAGCAGTTTGTAATCATCCATCTTGCCTAGCACCTTTGCAGCTTGCGCCAAGGCATAATCATCATAAGCATATTCAAGAGTGCGACTCACCTGTTCGTGAGTGTGAAAAGCCTCCATAACGCTGTCTTCCATAGGAATATAGCCATACTTCAGATAACTCTTTAAGGCACGGCGTCCCATTCCGTTCTTGTATTCATCAAACGTCTTAGGACTCTCAAAGGCATTTTTGCGCATTGCCTCATAAGCTATTTTCTCATCAAATCCATCAACATTCTTCACCATTCCCTCTGCAAGAGCTGCACTACAATGGTCGCCAATCATAGCGGCTGTGTAGCTGTTCCATGCGGGGAATATTGGTAGCCAACCGCCCTGCTGATACATGTCAACAAGACTTTGAAGATAACCGCCAGTCTTACTGTCGATAATTATATTTAGCGGACACAGTGCACGATAAGTATCCCACATTGAGAAATCCTGATAAACACGGCGATAAATTGGCCTACCCGCAAATGCACCAAGTGAATGCTGCATTATTTTCTTGCCACCGGCGAAAGACGGATAGCGACCGTCTTTATCGCTAAAGGCGCGAGGAAGGAAACTTGCACGATACAAAGCACCATAAAACTTATTTACGGCGGCCGTATCAGCAGACTCTACAAGCACTCTACCCAATTTACTCTGCCAAGATGAGACAACACGGCAACGAGTGTCATAAAATTCCCAATGTGGAACTTCTTGAGCAATATTATTGAATACGCCCTTCATGTCAACAAAACTCGTTGACGCCTTGGCTAGTATCTCGTCTCCTTCATTTACGTTGAAAGCAACGTAGGCAACAGTGTCCTTAACACCGTATTCCACAATAGGATCTTCAAACTGAACAGCAAACCAACCACTGAAGCCAGCTTTCTCGCCCCACCCCTGATAAATACGATGAACAGGGTTGTAACCATAGATGCAGTTTCTCACTGTGTCGACAGCCACAAATCCCTCTTTCTTGTCACTGTTTGGATTTACCACAAAATAAGCTTTACCACTCTTATTATACTTAAAACGGAACATTGCTGTATGGCTCATTCCCGTCATTTCCGCCTTCAGATGTTCATCTGGCAGTACCACTGAATAATAATCAGGATGAGATATTTCATCATCATGGCTGAAACGTGAAGCACGCTCTTCGGGTTTAAGGCGAAGCACGTCCATTTCAGGCATCAGCGTGAAAGAACCGTAATCCTGAGTGCATCCGCCTACCATCCAATGACTTGCGCGGAATCCCTGAAACTTCTTATCACCATAATAATAAGGAGCAAGACATTTCTGTTCGGTATCTTGCGTCTGCGGAGTCCAGAAGTTCATTCCGTTAGGTTCAAATGCGGCAGGTAGAGTCTGTCCGTGTTCCTCCTTACCATTTCCATAAGCACCGGCATTGCGGATAACAGAAAAGTCAGTTCCCACCATTGTATTTATAGCCTCTATCTGTCCATGCAACAAAGCATTCTGCATTCTCTTATGTACATATTTCTTTAATGTTTCCCATTGGAAGTAAGGACTTTCTTGGCGCAGTCCAAATAGTTTCACCTCATGCTCATTAAGCATAAGTTTCACGATTACATTCTTGCCGTTAGTATAGAATATCATCTGCAGATTTGCAGCCATAGGAACAACCTCATCCATCTTATCCACGCGCTCATCTGAAAGGGTAGAAATGCCAAGAAGCGACATTAGATGATATAATGCCGTGTCGTGTCCGAATCTTAGGTCGGCAGACGTACCGCCATTGGCAACAGCATTATCTGCCCTTGTCTCAATATCATTCCAAAGGCTGAATGCCGAACGTGAAGGAGCACCGTAGTTATCTGGCGACTGACCATTACAAATCCACATGCGCTCATTGTTTTGCTCGTAAACGGCACGACATTCTTCATCGTTTATCACATCATCAAACTTTACCTTCAGTTCCACATCCTGCATGTCTGATGCAATAGTATGAATCTCGCCCATCAGTTTATCAGCATCAGCTATCTTTGAAGGGTCTTTAAACAAAGCGGCTGCAAAACGCTGACCATTAATGTAAGCCTTTACTTTTGTTCGTGCTGAGAGAGCTTTGAGTTCAGGTGATTCGTAAGCTATCCAAGCCATATCTGTAGAATCGGCAGTCTGTTGAACAGCTGTCTTTCCCTTCATCTGTTTATTAAGTTCGTCGCTGAACGACTGCATACTTTTCACACATCTCCCCACTATACTAGCGTGTGCAGTGACTTTGTTTCCATTAAAGACTTCTGGAAAGTTAGCATACATTCTGTCGGCAATACCACGATGCTGTGCAGCACCGAGAGCTGTGAGCTTTCCACCATTTCCCTTAGCGTTATTCCAAACTTTGGCAAGTCGTTTCTTAAGACTCTTTCCTAACTTTGTAAGATTAGAATCGTCGGCAAACTGACTATTCACCCATTCATAGCGGGAATCAGAGGTTACCCAACGTGAACCGTGACGACCATAATGCGAAATATAGAAAGCATGATAACCATCAGGAGTCTTTGTGTAACTGATATTCTGCGGTGTTGGGTAAGCGTAGTACACACCACCCATCTGCTCACGCGACTTCTGAGCATAAGAAAGGCTTACTATGCATAAAAACAGCAAAAATAAAGATAGGGTCTTTTTCATATAGGGAAATAATATTGTTAGGTTACAAAATTAATAATTTAATTCCATATTCCAATCTATTCCCAATGGGTTATTGTGCATTTCTGTCACCCACGGCAATTCAGTCGATGTTGAAATCTTCATCACCGTGCCGTCTACGTCAGCCTTTACGATAACAGAATTTGCATCAGCAGCGGTTTTTCTCCACGTAATTCCATTATATAAAAAAACACCATCTCGCTTTAAATCACGCAAGGCATTAGATGAAACAAAAAGAAAAGTTCCATCGCATTTATAGTTATTACTCCCCTTCTGCGGACTGTACCAACAGAAACCATCTGCATTCTCAACTACAGTTTTTGGTATAGAATAAAGCGAATTATTGCATAAAAGCCTCAACGTGTCGCTGTCTGATAGATCGCACTTCACAATCCAGTTGCGATACTGTCTGTTAAGTATAAATCTACAAAGATGCGTTGTCGCATTTGGTGATATTTCAAAGGCACGTTTACTTTCGGTTTCTTTCACTTTCGGTGACTTTGCCACTACATTATGAATTGGCAGATGCAATGTTCCGCCTTTAAGAATATCAGCATGCGTAATGAATTTTGCATTCCACCTGCAGCACTTGGCATCAACTTTCAAAATTCTGCCATTAGGCAACTCTATGGAATACGACTTTATCAGCGGCGAACCTACTAGATAAAGATTTTGACCTGCAACTGGATAAAGTCCCAACATGTTCCATACTAGCCATGAAGACATTGCCCCGCTATCGTCATTACCAGGAAGACCATCGGGACGATCACTATAATTATCTTTCACTATCTGCCTGATGCGCTCACTGCTAAGGTCTGGTCTATCAGCCCAGTGATACAAGTAAGGAGTCATGAAACTCGGTTCATTAGCCACATTATAATGGTTGTTATCAAAGAATGTGTCAAGTCGCTTTATAAATTGTGTCTTACCTCCACAAGCCTGAATAAGTCCATTGACATCGTGAGGAATACTCAAACTATATTCTGCCGAAAGGGCTTCATAGAAGAATGTTCCCCACCAAGGAATATACCATGGTGCAACCTTAGTGTCGGGAGTATAGGGGATAAGAGGATGATAGACTTTGGACTTGCCCCACACAACAGAATCCAACCAATTACCATCAGCACCACGTGGCATGATAAATCCACGCATTCCCTGCCACTGATAATCACTACGCCAGAGATTATGCCAATTGCCCGAACGCTTCAGATATTTTGCATAGAGAGCATTGTGCCCCAAGCCCTTTGCCACTTGCGCAATGCACCAGTCATCATAACTATATTCAACAGTTCTATTTCCAGCCCTGTCTATTCCATAAGGAATATAACCCAATGAATTGTATTCGGCAATACCTCCACGTCCTTCTTTCTCGGCATCAGCTGGAGCCACTTCGGCATCTTTTATCATTGCTTTGAATGCATGTTCATAGTCAATCCCCGAAAGTCCCTTTGCAAAGGCGTCAGCAATTACAATATCGGCATTACTTCCACCCTGTGTTCTTCCATTGCAGTTTCCGCTTCGTGCATCGGGCATGTAGCCCTCATTATCATAAATATTGATTAGCGAATTGACAATGTCACGCTGTCTTTG
>OBMA010000228.1_pt1 | contig 31025 bp, 19 predicted proteins | sample 1539141 | NCBI WGS metagenome assembly OBMA01 (sample SAMEA3991484, study PRJEB22521) | metagenome | biome: anthropogenic terrestrial biome; feature: sewage plant; material: raw primary sludge | place: Sweden | collected 2012-09-26
GAGGTCGAAAATTAAAGTAGGAGAAAACTACTTTAATTTTCTCCTACTCGATTGTGGTTCTATCTCATCTTTGAAATATATTGTGTGAATTATGTCATGCCGACATAGTTCGTAAAAGTAAATTTATTCAGCTTGTTACTCTGTTTTTCTGGTTTTCCAATTGTCCTTGGTGTAGCTAGTGGGGTAGATGGTCTTATTTAGAATCTCGCCGCCACGTACATGTATCCACGTGTCGAGTTCGCGTCTTCCCTCTTTTAGAACAATCACACGAGCACCATTGCGCAGATGGTTATACTCGGTGTTGCCACCCGAGAAACGGCCGTGCGCCAAGAGCACTTTGTAATACATCACAGAGTAATCGTTGTCGTGGTCATGACCGCAAAAGATGCCCATCACATCGCCACACTCTTTGATGGCAGTGAACATTCCCGAATTGAGATTCGGAGTGTATGCTTTCTCCATGCGCGTGCCATAGAGCACACACTGTGTGTTTGCCACGGCATCATTAAATTCCGGTAGTGGTATATGGAAGAAAGCCACGGCGGGTAGAGGACTGTTGCCATTCTGGGATTTATAAGCCGCACTGCGGTTGCGATACCAGTTTATCTGTTCGAATGTTAGCCATTGATATCCGTTTACATCAGTCATGGGACAGCGGCTGTGGGTGTCCATACAATAAATGAGGGCTGCGTTCTTGGTTCCGATAGACGATTTTATCGGGAGCACGTAATCCATCGTCTTGGTTATGGCACGGTCGGGCATCACACAATATGGAGCTTTGCGCATTTGATCGTAGAGTGCGGTGAGTGGTGTGCCCTGTTCGCTGTCGTGGTTGCCGAAAGTCATCACGAACGGTATCTTATGAGCAGAAATTGCATCGAGCACTACCTTAAGGGCGACATCGCCCGGCTTGGAGTATACGATGTCGCCAGAGACGATGACGAGGTCTGGGGTCTCGGTGTTCAGTATTTCGTCTATACATTGCAGAGCAACATTGGATGCTGGGGATTGGTATACATAGTGAAAGTCAGTGAACTGCACAATCTTGAATGTGCCATTGTGAAATTTTAATTCTTGTGCGCTGCCAGTGAGACATATTAGCAATGCAGCGAATAATAATATTGATTTCTTCATTGTGTGATTTTTTATATAATGCAAAGTTAATGATTTTATTTTATGCGGAAATATATTGTGGTATATTTTGATATGTGGACACGTTTTTTTTGACATGGAGAAATGAGGAACCCTTTTGAAATGCAAAGCCATGTCTTATAAGTAGAAAACGCATTTAAAATCCAAAGGTATGTCTGTTATTAACAAATAAAAAGATGGGCGTGTGTTGCGTGTATCAGATTTTATTGCTAATTTTGTGGCATGTCCTTAGTATAGTGAAATTGAAATATACAGATCATGCCATTAATAAAAATAGAAGATATAGCATCGGATGTGAAAATTGGATTGTGGGAGATAGAACCTTCTGTAGACGATTTGCTGCAGTCCAATCCCTATCTTCAATCTGCATACACCGGAATATCAACTTATCGTTCCGAATCCAGAAAGAAAGAGAAATTGGCTATTTATGCCCTGTTGTATGCAATGACAGGTGATGCCGACTTGCCTATCGGGCATAATCAGGATGGCAAGCCGACGGTTAATGGCTATCACATAAGCGTGAGTCATACTATTGGTTATGCAGCGTTGATATTGTCGAAAGAAAAGAATGTGGCGGTTGATATTGAATATTATAGCAACAGGGTAAACAAGGTGGTGCATAAGTTTGTGCGAGAGGATGAGGATAAGTCGTCTCTTGATATGCTTCTTGTGAACTGGAGCGCAAAGGAATCTGTGTATAAATTTTTTTCCGAGCAGGATTTGCAGTATTATGAAATGCAAGTATCACATTTCCCGATTTCTACATCGGGGAAAATAAAAGTGAAAAACTTGAAAAATCCACAGAGTGTGGACGTATATTATCGTTTGAATGATTCGTATGTGCTGACATATACGTATGGATAAATGGAGTCATTATTTCCCAGTCCAGCAATATTTCATCGCATGATATATGCTTTGGGGATGAAAAATCGAAATAGTAAATAAAGATGGTTAGCGATTATCAACAGGAATGGACACCCGATGAGAGCCAACAACGTGTGATAGAGGCACAAGGCGGGTATCATCTGGTGCTTGCGCCACCGGGATGTGGCAAGACTCAGATACTTACAGAGCGAATCAGACTTGCTCATCAGTTGGGCGTAGACTATCGGGACATGCTCTGCCTGACGTTTACCAATCGTGCCGCTCGTGGCATGGTGGAACGCATTCATGAGAATATTGACGACAAAGACGTGGCTTTGTTATATGTCGGGAATGTGCATCGGTTTTGTTCGAAATTCCTTTTCGACAATAGCATCATTGCCGCAGAATCGTCTATTATTGATGATGAAGATTCTGTGAGTATCATTGCCCGTTATCTGGATGAAGACGAGTATCAAGTGGCGGCAAACTATAATCGCCGTAAGGATTACAACGAAATAATATTCTTCTCACATTTCATGTATCAGATAAGTCACCATCATCCCAAAGCGTTGAGGCTGCATCCTGACTGTCTGAATGTTGACGACGTCATTGCAATGAGAAAGATATGCAGCGTGCAGCGGATGGAATTCACGCAGCCGGCAATGGTTGACATATATGAGCGCAATGATTTCTATTCCGAGGCAGTAAAGAGTGACGGATATGATTATGGCTCGCAGCAGGTAATAATCAGGTTGTTGCGCAAAATGCGACTGGCACGTGCGTATGAAAAATACAAGGAGGAAAACAAACTGTTGGATTTTGAGAACCTGTTGCTGATGACTTATGATGCGTTGATGCATGATATCGACGGCAAATGCAAACACTATTCGTGGATACAGGTGGACGAGGTTCAGGATTTGAACCCTTTGCAGTTGGCTATTGTGGATGCCATCACGGCAAAAGACGTTCACACAGTGATGTATCTTGGCGACGAGCAGCAGGCGATATTCTCGTTTATGGGAGCGAAGATGGATACGCTCGATGTGCTGAAGGGCAGGTGTTCAGATCATTTGCACCATCTTGACGTGAACCACCGTTCGCCAAAATATCTGTTAGATGTGTTTAATGAGTATGCGGAAACTGTGTTGCATATCGATGCCGAACTGTTGCCTACGACGAAAAACGGAGCTGAGTCAACAGGCATGGAACTGCAGATATTGCTGAGTGACACACAAGATGGAGAATATAGGGATGTGGCCCGGTTTGTCTCTGGACTGTACAATGAATTCCAGGATGATACCACTGCGATAATAGTTAACTCAAACAGTGATGCCGACGAGATGAGCAAGGTGTTGAACGAGATGGACATTCCACACTTCAAAGTGTCGGGCGTAGACCTGTTTTCCACACCCGAAGTCAAACTGTTGCTGGCTCATTTCAACATACTTGCAAATGAGAATAATTTCATTGCGTGGTCACGGCTGATGAAAGGCTTTAATGTTTTTCAGAGCAATGCCGCAGCGAGAACATTCATGCGCCAGCTGCTTGACCGTGCAATCTTGCCCACCGACTTTATCTTGTATGAAGGTACCACATACGTGCAGGAATTCAAGGATGAGTTTGAAAAGGACGAAATCGTTGTGTTCGACACAGAAACTACGGGACTGAATGTCTTTGAGGATGATATTCTGCAAATTGCAGCAGTGAAAATCCGTAATGGAGAGGTGGTGACAGGTTCTGAATTTAGCATTTTCATTGATACGGATAGGGAAATACCGGCAAAGTTGGGCGATATAGACAATCCGATAATTGAGGAGATTAAACACAACCGGCTTTATTCTCACGACGAGGCATTGCGTATGTTCATGGACTATGTGGGCAATGATGTGCTGCTTGGGCATAATGTCAACTATGATTATTACATTCTAGATTATAATCTGCAACGCTATCTGCCAACGGTGGATTTGCACCGACGCTGCCCGAAATTTTTCGACTCATTAAAGTTGATTCGGCTGTTGGAGCCGAATCTGAAAGAATACAAGCTGAAATATCTGCTGTCGGTGTTACATCTGGAAGGCGAGAATTCGCATCTTGCAGACGCCGACGTCAACGCCACGAGGAGTGTGGTGGTGCATTGTTACAAGAAAGCGTGCGAGATAGTGGAAAGTCAACGGGAGTTTCTGTCACGAAAGACTGTACGGAGCCGTTTCGAGATATTACGCCGTAATTATTGTGACCTGTATTTCCATTCGTTGCAGATGCTCTATGTTCGTGATTTCGAGAGCAAAGAGCCGGTGCTGATAAGCGAGATGAAAAGCATTTATCAGTTGCTGGTACGCTCAGAGCGGATGATGCCGGTAGAGAAACTCGATTATATTTTCCGTTATTTGGAAGATGATATTATCGATATGGATAATGAACCGTCGCTTAAAGAGCAACTGGGTAAACACATTGTTGAAATAAACACATTGAAAGAGGCTGATCTTTGCAATAGCACAACTATCCACGACCGCGTATTTGTCACGACTGTTCACAAGGCTAAGGGACTGGAGTTTGATAATGTGGTAATATTTGATGCTGTAGATGGACGTTATCCCAACTATTATAGTCAGAATAATCCGAAGCAGTTGGCAGAGGATGCCCGCAAGTTCTATGTTGCTATGACTCGCGCCCGCAAACGCCTATATATAGCCCAAAGCATGGTGCGAATAGATTATCACAATCAGCCAAAGCCACGCCAACTCACTCCTTTCATGACTCCGATATTGAAATACTTTAATAGCCATTACTAAATTATTGTTGCCCGGGTACATGACAATGTCTATACCTCATCCCGTCCACACCACAGCAGACATGGCGCGTGTTCCGTATCTGCTGTGGGAGACATACCATTGTTTTCTCAGTCAAAAAAGTTTACAACAACCCCTAAAAAACAGACCTTATTTCAAAAAAGTTTCCCCACGGTCGCAAATACGCGATTATAGAGTAATATTACAACGTTCTGATATTCAGGATGTTACTGTTTTCTTACAAACAGATAGACCCAAAATGTGTTATTATTCATCCCTTTTTGGTCGTCTACTAACCGTTAGACGCATTGCCAGTAACGGTCAATGGCGACTCCAGTAACGGCTAGTTGTGTCTCAAGAAGACGTAAATCGCAAAATCGGAGCATATTTTTCACGTATTCATGTTCCCATTCCGGTTTTCCTTATACTGGTTTGATAAATATCAAAGCTAGATTCAAGTAGCAAGTGGAATGTTTTTCGGGAATAAAAGTTTACATAGCTACGAGAAATTCCGAGGGTTGCCTTTGTGGTGAGGTTTTGCTGCCCTAATGAGCAGGGATAAGTATCCAAACAAAATGAGAAGAGAAGATCTGAATTCCCCTAAACTTGATAACCTTTGGATAGGTATAAACAGTACATTAAAAAAAGTTCAGACTGCCTTTATAGGCAATCTGAACCAATCGTTTATGCTTTATTTACCAGACCTGATAAAAATAAAATGCATTGTACAATCTCTTTATACCTCTTTATCTCGTTGCTCTGATAAAATAAATTATCAGCAGAATGTATGCACCGAGTGAGCAGAGTTCAGACAATGGATTTGCCAGCCATGCATCGTTAATCAAGTTGATACCGCCAAAGCGAAGCAGGGCACTTACCACACCCATCAATGCGCCACCGGCAATGAAACCGCTGGCAATGAGTGTTCCTTTCTCGCCACGCTCCTTGTTAATATTCGCATCTTTAGTGCGGGTAGTTACAAACCAGTTGATTGCGCCTCCCACGAGCAAGGGTATGTTTAGCTCGAGCGGGATGAACATTCCCAGCGCAAATGCCAATGCAGGCACCCCGCACAAGGTGAGAATGATGGCAATAACAGCACCTATGCCATAGAGAATCCATGGAGCGCCCACACCATTCATCAATGGGTCTATTACAGCAGCCATGGCGTTAGCTTGTGGAGCAGCCAATTGCCCGTTTGTGAATCCGTAAGTCTCGTTGAGCAGCATCATCACACCTCCTACAGTAGCGGCAGAGACAAGTGTCCCGAGAAACTTCCATGTCTCTTGCTTGCTTGGAGTGGTGCCGAGCCAATAGCCGATCTTAAGGTCAGTGACGAATGCACCTGCCATAGACAAAGCCGTGCAAACCACACCTCCCATAATTAGTGCAGCGAGCATGCCCGACGGGCCTTTCAATCCAACGGCAACCATAACTACAGACGCCAATATCAATGTCATCAGTGTCATTCCTGAAACGGGATTGGAACCGACAATGGCAATCGCGTTGGCGGCTACCGTTGTAAACAGAAAGGCGATAACTGTAACGAGAAGTATTCCGATAATAGCGAACAGCAGATTATCCATGACGCCAAACCAGAAAAATATGAAGGTTACAAGAATTGTGACAATAGAACCGATGGCGATAATCTTGAACGAGATGTCGCGCTGTGTACGCACCACCTTTGTCTTGTCCGCATTTCCACCCTTGAGTTCTTTCGCAGCCAGTGATACTGCGCTCTTGATGATACCCCACGACTTGATGATGCCAATGATGCCAGCCATCGCGATACCACCGATGCCGATGCTCTTACCGTAAGCCTTGAATATTTGTTCGGGTGACATTGCGCCCACTGCATTTGTTATTGACGGGTCCCACATGTTGAGTATCTGGTCGTGGAATAGAATTGACATCCCGGGGACGATCAACCACCAAACGGCAAGCGAACCAAGACAAATAATGAAAGCGTATTTCAATCCAACAATATAACCAAGACCCAATACTGCCGCACCGGTATTGACTTTAAACACCAGTTTGGCCTTGTCTGCAAGCGTCTGGCCGAGTCCGATAACACGTGTGGTGAAGTTCTCATTCCACAAACCAAATGTGGCAACAATGAAATCATACAGTCCGCCCACAATGCCGGCAGCAACCAATAGCCTGGCCTGATTGCCTCCCTTGGCTCCGCTCACTAGCACCTGTGTTGTGGCAGTGGCTTCAGGGAAGGGATATTTGCCGTGCATTTCCTTGACGAAATACTTACGAAACGGTATAAGAAACAGAATGCCGATAACGCCACCAAGTAATGAAGATATGAATATCTTAAGGAACGATGCGCTCATCTCCGGGTACTTGGCTTGCAGAATATAAATTGCCGGCAACGTGAAGATAGCACCTGCCACCACTGCTCCCGAACAAGCTCCGATGCTCTGGATGATTACGTTCTCGCCTAATGCCTTGTTGCGGTGGGATGCTGTTGACACACCCACGGCAATGATTGCGATTGGTATCGCTGCCTCAAAGACCTGACCGACTTTCAATCCCAGATAGGCTGCTGCTGCTGAGAACAGCATTGCCATGAGAATACCCCATGTGACTGACCATCCGTTAACCTCCGGATATACATTCTGCGGACTCATGATGGGCTGGTATTCCTCGCCGTCTTTCAGTTCAGTAAACGCGTTTTCGGGCAGACTGACTGCCTCGCTCTCTTTATCTTTCATAAAACAATATTTTTTAAATATGTTTGCAAAGGTAAAATTTTTTATTTCCTTATCAAACACTTGTTACCTTTTTTTTACTATTTTTGAATAACCATGAGTACATTTTAGTGGTTTAAGCGTCTCTATCCTATATAATTACCAAAAAAAGAAAAACGAACCAAATAATATTAACTTTAATAATAAAGTTTATGAATAGAAAGTATTTAATATGTAGAAAAATATGCGGAGTGGCATTTGTAGCCCTCACTTCCATCTTTTTCCATTCTTGTGCTGACGCTTATACGGACAAAGAAACATTCGTTTCTTCTGTTCAGAATCAAGTGCTGCAATCTCCATTATCAGATTCCATCAGAATTTCCAAAAGTACTGATGGCTCTACTTTCTCGTTCACTTGGCCGGTGGTGTATGGCGCAGGTGGATATACGTTTACCTTATATAATGTTGATGATCCCAATAATCCGGTGGTAGTAGGGACGGCAAATGATACAATCGACGGTTGTTCTGCTACTCGTGGCCGGGAGGAAGAGACAAATTACAAAATCGTGCTGAAAACATTGGGCAATGCAACGTATAAGAACAAAGATGCGGAGAAAGCAACAGAAAAAGTGTTTTCTACGTCTGCCCCTTCTTTTGCTGTGATACCTGATGGCTCTGATATTTCAGAATGGTTCAAAAACAATCCTATTCCCGCTGATTCCATCAATGCCGAACTTATCTATGCGCTGGTTCCTGGCGGAACGTACACAATGACGGATGCGATAGACTTTGGGGGACAAAAGGTGGTTGTTAAGGGTGGAAAAATAGCTCATTCCAAAATATCCATGACGGGTTCAAACTCATGTTTCAAGACATCAAACGGGTTTAATTTAAAATTCGTTGATGTAGATTGTAGTGGCAGTACTGCTGCAGCTCTTATCTGTCTGAGTCCGACGCCATCTTCCACGCTGAAAGTGACTGGTGGATATTCATTGATTGAAGATCCTTTAGTGTTGATGGACTGCAACATTGATAATTTGAGTGGTGGAATCATTTACGACAACAAAGTGAAATATTGTGTCAAGACCATGCTTGTGAACAATTGTAAGATGCATCTCACGTCTTCAAAAGCATTATCTTCCACAGCTCACTTCTATTTTAATCAGGGCTTCATTAATGACCTGACTGTCAAAAAATCCACTTTATGGAATACTGGCGAAAGTGATGCTAAATATTTTGTGCAATACAATAATTCGGGTCGTTGCGACCGTGCTGGTTATACGAGCAATTCTGTCAACTTCTCGAACTGCACATTCTATAAGATTTGTTATGCTGGTCAATGGGGAAATTACGGTGGTTTTGTAGGCAGGACAACTTCTTATTGGGATATGGAGAAATGCATTTTCGTAGATTGCGGTGGCAACCAAATCGCGCGCCGCTTCCTTGGTGGGCGTACCAATCAGACTACTGCTACATTTGCATATAACACCTATATGTATGGAACGGCCTTTGAGAGTGTTACCGGTTATGATAATTCAGGCACTAATATTGAGGCGGATCCTCAGTTCAAAGATGCTGCGAATGGTGACTTTACGATAAGTGGTAATTTGCAAATCACTAATAAGACCGGTGACCCAAGATGGTTGCCTGCTACGGAATAAACAATAACAAGTTAATGAAAAATCTAAAGATGAAAAGAAAATTCATAATCAGTATATGCATGACATTGGCATTGACAATTTCGATGCCTGTTCTTGCACAAGAGCGCCAGGTTAAAGGTGCCGTGTATGATGATAAAGGTGAACCTGTCATTGGAGCTACTGTTGCTGTTAAGGGTACAAAGATTGGAACGGTAACCGATTTAGATGGAAAATTTGTGTTGTCGGTGCCTCAGAAATCGCAGATAACGATTACTTATATTGGTTTCCTTCCACAGACGGTTGACGGTTCTGAAAATTCGAAAATCGTCATGCTTGAAGACCGTCATAGCCTTGACGAGGTGGTCGTTGTGGGTTATGGTTCGCAAAAGATGAAAAATGTGACCGGTGCCGTTGAAACAATCAATGCAAGTGAACTTAAAGATCTCTCGGTTGGAAACCTGAGTGATGCTCTTGTCGGCCAGTTTAATGGCCTTGGCATTAATTCAAATGGAACTCGTCCGGGACAGGCACCCAGTTTGCAAATACGCCAGTCTGATGTCAGTGTCAGTCAGACTCCTGGTTCGACCAAGGGTGGTGATCCTGATCCTACGCCTCTGTATGTCATTGATGGGTTTATTTCTAATGAAAGCAATTTTAATAACCTGGATGTTAGTGAAGTGGAAAGTATCACGGTGTTAAAGGATGCTGCGGCTGCAGTTTATGGTTCGCGTGCAGCTTATGGTGTGGTTTTGGTCAAGACAAAACACGGTAAGGCTGGTGCTCCAAAGATATCCTATACGGGACAAATTGGATGGACGGATGCGCTGTTTACTCCAAAAATGTTGAGTTCTTACGACTATGGCCGGATATGGAATGCTGTTACGGCTGCCGGTACAGCAACCAAGGACAATGTGGATATTACAGCAAAACTGTTTCAGAGTGATGAGTTGGAGCAGATGAAGAATACCAACTATAATTTGTTGGACCAACAGTGGAGTGCTGCTTTTACCCAACGTCATGGTATTAATATAGACGGAGGAAACGAAAAAGCCACATATTTTATTGGTGGTTCTTACTATACGCAAGACGGTAACATTGGCCGTTTGGATTTTGATCGTTGGAACTATCGTGGTGGCGTGGATGCAAAGATTGGAAAATGGGTTGATGCAGCGTTACAGGTTTCTGGTACCTATGGAAAAAAGGTTAATGCTATTATTGCTAAAGGTGGTGGTACAGACGGAGATTATGAAAATCTGATGACTCATCTTCCTTTTGTACCTGGTTACATGAATGGTTACCCTATCGTTTATACTGGAATGCAAAATGTAAACACATTGAGTGCCGAGCATCTGTATAACTATGAAGGTGTACAAAATTGTCCGGATAATGTGTCAAATATGTCTAATAGCATAAACGTGAATGGAAGTCTGGAAATGGATATGGGTTGGATAAAGCCTTTGCAGGGACTGAAGATCAAGGCTTCTTATTCTAAAAATATTGATAATTCCAAGAACAATACTACAAAAACACTGATGAATGTATATGGTTTGGCAAACCGTGGTGGCAGTTCCAAACATTTATATGTTTGGGATGGAATGGATTCTTCGGAGGCCTATGCCTTTAGCAATTTATCTCAGTTCCAGTTGGATAACGGTAGTGTATTGGGCCGTACAATGTCTCGTTCTGACAGCTATCAGCTGAATTTAACAGCTTCTTATGCCCGCAAATTCGGTTTGCATGATGTAGGAGCCTTGTTCTCTATCGAGAAATCAGAATCAGAATCAGAGGATTTGACAGGCCAGGTTTCTGATCCGCTTCCTTATACGGATAATCAGTCGGCTTCGGCTTCCGGAGATATGTATACGTCTTTTGGTCGTTCCGAATCTGGTATTCTCTCGTATGTCGGTCGTTTTAATTATGCTTATGCTGACAAATATTTGCTAGAGTTCCTAATTCGTTCTGATGCATCCACAAAGTTTGCACCAAAAGATAGGTGGGGCACGTTCCCGTCAGTAAGTGCTGGTTGGGTGATGTCGGAGGAAAAATGGTTTAAGCAGGCTGCACCTTGGTTTGATTTCCTGAAAATTCGTGGTTCATGGGGTCTTATGGGACGTGATAATATTGCTCCTTGGTTATGGAAACAACTTTACACACGTGATATAGAAAAGGGTGGTAAGTTTGGTTTGGATCAGACGGCCTCCGTTGGTACTGGAATTTATATGCCGGCGGCCGGAGTGAACGAAAACGTACATTGGGATAAAAATTATGAATCAAATGTTGGTATCGATGCCCGTTTTCTTAACGGTCGGTTAAGCGCTAATTTTGACTATTATTATAATAAGGGTAGAGACATGTTTATGGTTTATACAGGTACAACTAAGTTCCCTACAACTGTTGGGACACAAGCATCTCCTGAGAACTATGGCGCTATTGACGAGTGGGGTTGGGAACTTACATTGGGCTGGCGTGACAAGATAAACAAAGATTTCAATTATTGGGTTAAACTGTCTACTGGTTATAGTGACAACAAAATACTTAAAGGTGCATTCCAGGCGACTCCTGAATTGGATGGTATTCGCGAGGGTGAACGTACTGATCGTGGTGTGTGGGGTTACAAATGTCTTGGCATGTTTCGTAGTTATCAGGAAATACAGGAGTATTTCTCTGTTAACCATATCACACAATATATGGGCAAGACAATTGATGATGTGCATCCGGGAATGCTAATATATGAAGACGTGCGTGGTGATAATAACGGTGATGGAACATATACGGGCAAAAATGGTAAAATTAATGAGAACGATTACATCCAGTTGTCTAAACGATCTGACAATCCTTACGGACTAACGGTTAATTTCGGAGCCTCGTACAAAGATTTCTCGCTCACTGCACAGATGTCGGCCAGTTGGGGTGCCTATACGCTAATGCAGACTGACTTCCGTAAATCTACTTCCGATTTGGAATATCAGAACATTCCTTCTTTTTGGAAGGATATGTATGTATATCAGGATATATATGATGCAAAAGGTAATATCACAGTTCCAGCCAATACCGATGCTGCTTTCCCTAACATGAAGTATCAGGATATCAATTCTGCGCCTTCGTCATTTTGGCTTGTCAGTGCAGCACAAATCACGTTGCGAAATATTACTGTATCCTGGGCTTTGCCAAAGAACTGGATTAATCCGATCGGTGTTGGCAGTGTAAGACTTAATCTGACATGTCAAAACGCCATCTATTTTCTTAATCCATACCCTGATCATTCCTGGGCTTCTTATGCAGGAACTTATGGCAGATATCCTAATCTGCGTAAGATTACAATGGGTGTTAATGTTTCATTCTAAACAATTATAAATTGTATATATATGAAAAGAATATATTTCTTAGGTTCTTTAGCCTTTTTGTCATTATTGATGATTGTTACCGGCTGTAGTGATGAATTTTTAAATGACAAGACCGTTTATGGTAAATTTGGAGAAGACCAGGTATATGGTAATTTTACCAGTGCGCAAGAGCGTGTCAATTATCTGTATTATTCTATGATGCCTATTTCTGGGTCTGGAAGTGGCAATGGCAGTTCAGGAATGAATGATTATACAAGCACAGGATATAACGATCCATTTGCAAAATCCACTTTGGAATATGGCGGGTTCTCTGATTATGTTGATCCGTCCAAGGTTCTCGACTATACCAATGTTGCTGATTATTTTTACGTAATTAATAAAAATGTAAGTCCGTGGGGTAACATACGTGATTGTAATGATGTGATAGAAAAGTTAAATGCCAGTACGGCATTGACAGCAGAACAGAAGAAACAACTGCTGGGACAGGCTTATTTTATGCGTGCTTATCGTTATTGGGCTCTAGTAAAAATGTATGGTGGTGTGCCAATCATCAACTATGTTCAGGATCCTGTCGTTGGAGGTGGAGATGGTTCTGATAAGGTGATTCCTCGTAGTAGTACAAAGGATTGTATAACTTTTATTTGTGGAGATTTGCAAAAGGCGGCAGATATGCTCCCTGCCCGTTGGGAGAATGCGAACTCTGATTTCGGACGTATCACTTCAGGTGCGGCTGAGGCTGTGAAAGGTTCTGTGCAGTTGTTCTATGCCAGTCCTTTGTTTAACCGCGCTGATGATAAAGCGCGTTGGGATTCTGCATATGCATCAAATAAGGAGGCTCTCACTAAGTTGCAGTCCGGTAATTTCGGTTTGGCTTATGCCTCATCCGGAGGAACACAGAATGCTGCCAATTGGGCAAGGATATTCATGAACTATACTGGTTCTGAAACTACTGGTGGCGTATGTGAGGCGGTTCTAATCTCGATGTTTAACAATCATGACAAGGTGGATGCAAATCTTGATAAATGGAACGGTTGGGAACATTCTATTCGACCTGCAAATAGTAATGGTGGTGGCGGACTGCACCCTACATCCGAGATGATAGACCTTTTCCCAATGGCCGATGGCAAGAGACCGGGCGCATCAACTATTGATTATGATAAGTTGTTGTTTTGGATGAATCGTGATCCTCGTTTCTATCGCACCTTTGCTTTCCCGGGCGAAGAATGGCGATTCAATCAGGGTAGCGCGAATCTTGGCGACAATGCTTTGGCTTCTATTTATCCCGTCAGCATCTATCCTAACGGCTCTGATTACAAGTTGTGGAGTTATACATGGTATGACAAGGATGCAGATGCACCGGATCCTACAGTAGGAATGTCTGCCGGATTCTCACCAGAAAAGTTGAACACAAAGAACAGTGCTGTCTATGTTCGTAAAAAGACTGATGATGCGAAGCTCACGGAGACACCTCTTTACAAATTCAGTATTTCGTCTACCACGCCAAAGGGCTTCCAGCAGAGTGCAGCCCCTGTTATTGTGATGAGATATGCCGAGGTGTTGCTTAATTTTGCTGAGGCGGCATGCGGTGCAGGTCATTATGATGAGGCATTGACGGCGTTGCAGCAGATACGTGCCCGAGTGGGATACACGGCTGAAAACAATTTCGGTCTTGACGCAGGCATCAATGGCGATCGTGCAAAATTATTTGCTGCAATCCTATATGAGAGACAGATAGAGTTGGCTTATGAGGGCAAGTCTTTCGACGATACCCGCAGATGGATGCTTTTTGACGGCGGAAGCCAAACTGTGGCTGGAGCGCCGACATCTTGGAAACTGAGTGGTTTTGGTGGAAATACATGCAATTATCTTGGCGTGTCTCCACTTAATGGCCAGAAACGGCATGAGGTGGTGCTCTATTCACAAATAAATGCTACTGAGGCTGAGGCTAATGATCCAATAGTTGCCAAACGTCCGTTAAATAGTAAAGGATTGACTTATGCTCTTGACTTGGCTGAGAATATAACGACGGCAGGCCGTTCCAGCAGTGATCTGAAAGTTGAGAATATGTGTCTGTTCTATACAAATAACTTGAAACGCAAGGATATGAATTCTGATGGAAATAACGAGACATTTGCTATCTCGTTCCGCCCGGAATATTACTTCCTTGGGTTGAAACAGAGTGCTCAATCCACAAATCCGTCCCTGTATCAGAATATAGGATGGCATGACTACAGTCATGGCAGCGATGGCACTTTTGACCCATTGGCTGAATAATTTTGTGTAAGGTGTTGAAAGGTGAAATGGATGAAACAAAATGAATGTTTTTTTCCATTTCACTTTTTTTTATGGTTACATCTATTCGCCAGTGACGTCTATTAAGATAATGATAATTAAGACGGAAATAATTAAAAAATATGAGAAGACAAAAAATCTTATTAGCAGCCTGCACTGTTGCACTGCTGATACCGGGTGCTGTTAAGGCTCAGTATCCACAGATAACAGGTGAGGCTAAAGCCAAGATAGACTCTTTGCAGAAAGTATGGACAGCCCATTCTGATTCTGCATGGGCAGCGGCTTTCCCGATAGTTGTTAACGAAGCAATGCACGGTCGTCCTTACGTGCCATGGGCTTTCCGCCCTTATGACCTGCGTCAGGCAAAGATACCTTCTTTCCCTGGAGCCGAGGGCGGTGGTATGTATTCTTATGGTGGCCGTGGTGGCAAAGTACTTACTGTTAGCAATCTTAAAGATAGTGGTCCCGGCTCATTCCGCTGGGCTTGTGAGCAGGGTGGTGCCCGTGTCATTGTCTTTAATGTATCGGGTATAATAAAATTGAGCACTCCGATAATCGTTCGTGCTCCTTATATTACCATTGCTGGTCAGACAGCACCGGGTGACGGTGTTTGCATAGCCGGTCAGTCATTCCAAGTGAACACCCACGATGTGGTGGTGCGCCATATGCGTTTCCGCCGTGGCAACACCGATGTGTGGTATCGTGAAGATTCTTTTGGCGGTAATCCAGTCGGGAATATCATGATTGACCACTGTTCTTGCGAATGGGGATTGGATGAGAATATCTCGTTCTACCGTCACATGTTTTCGTTGGGCGATAAAATTGGCGAGCGTAAGGAACCAACCGTTAATGTGACCATTCAGAATACAATATCTGCCAAGTCTCTCGATACATATAATCATGCTTTTGGTAGTACTATTGGTGGTGAGAATGCTTCATTCATGCGTAATCTATGGGCAGATAACACTGGTCGTAACCCGTCTATAGGTTGGGGTGGCGTTTTCAACTTTGTGAACAATGTCATCTATAATTGGGTTCATCGTACAGCAGATGGTGGCGAATATTCCACTATGTCAAACTTCATAAACAACTTTTATAAGCCAGGACCACAAACCCCCAAAAATACTGTTGTCGGTTATAGAATTATAAAGAGCGAAAGCCGTAGTGAGAACCTTTTCCCATACAAGCAATATGGTCGTATCTATGCCGTTGGTAATATTATGGATGGTAATGATGCAGTGACCGCAGACAACTGGAATGGTGGTGTGCAGATTGCCGACAAAGATGGTGCTGTGGATTCTGTTGAGGCTGCTCTTATGCGCTCAAACGAGCCTTTTGTGATGCCACATCTGACAGTAATGCCAGCCAAGGAGGCTTATGATTATGTGCTTAATAATGTGGGTGCCACGTTGCCAAAGCGTGATATCGTGGATATGCGCATTATTGATGAGGTGCGTACTGGTCAGGCTTACTACGTAAAGAAGCTGCCCAAACTCAATCCTTATGGAGATTTATGGGGACTGTCACCAAAGTCTCAGGCAGAGGACGGCAGTTTCAAATATCGCCGTTTGTCAAAGGATTCATATATGCAAGGCATCATCACGGACCCTCGCCAGATGGGTGGTTATCCGGAATATAAAGGTAAACCTTATAAAGACAGCGATGGTGATGGTATGCCGGATGAGTGGGAGAAAGCTCATGGGCTGAACCCTAACGACGCTTCGGATGCCAACAAGGATTGCACGGGTGATGGATATACCAATATCGAGAAATACATTAATGGTATCAGTACCACAGCTAAGACTGATTGGACTGATTTGAAGAACAATCACGATACGTTGGAAGGAAAGACAAATCTATAGAAATAAAGATTATAAATATTAGTTACAATTGCACGTGCATTTCGTCATAGTTTTATATGAGAAATGTACGTGTTTTTTTGTTAATGATACTGCTTGCTACCCCGACATTAATTGTAGCACAGCAACGTTGTCGGATCGCAGTATGTGATTGGATGATACTGAAACGTCAGAAGATAGGCGAGTTCGGACTTGCCAAACAGTTGGGCTGTGATGGCATAGAGATGGATATGGGCGGTTTGGGACGGCGCGATTCCTTTGACAATAAGTTGCGTGAACCCTCACAACAGCGGATATTCCGGCATACTGCTGATTCCTTAGGAATACCTGTTGCATCTATGGCTATGTCTGGTTTTTATGCGCAAAGTTTTGCCAATAAGCCTTCATATAGATGGCTTATTGAAGATTGCCTCAACGCAATGGACGTGATGGGCGCGAATATCGCCTTTCTTCCATTGGGTGGATGTGGAAACAATTGGGCGGACTCTTTGGCATTGCGCAACATCATAGTTGCCCGTTTGCACGAGGTGGGTGAGATGGCTCGTGCCCGTGGCAAGGTTATTGGTATAGATACTCCGTTAGACGCGAAAGGAAATATAAAGCTATTGAATGAAATCAATTCCGATGGAATAAAGATATTCTATAAATTTCAAACCGCCATAGAGATGAATTTAAATATATGTAAGGATCTAAAAAGATTGGGTGGTAAGCGTATTTGTGCTATCCATGCCAGCAATACAGATGGTCGTTTGATAAGTGAAGACACGGCTTTGGACTTACCTGAAATCAAGCAAACCTTGGATAAAATGGGTTGGCAGGGCTGGTTAATTGTGGAGCGCAGTCGTGATGTGAAGCAAGTGCATAATGTAAAATACAATTATGGAGAAAACGTGAAATATTTAAAAAAGATATTCAAATGAGAAAATGCATACTAACAGTAATGCTGTTTACCGGCATGTTATCAATAAATGCTATAGAACTCGATTCTACTGGGCGTGCCAAAGATTATGTCAATACCATCATCGAACGTTCACAGAAAGTTACTGATGCCCTGAACATTACGGGCACTGCTGCAGGCAATCAAGTGCTTAATATAGTTGCCAATCGCTACTTCAAACTATATGATATATATGCCGAGCGTGACAGTTTGAAGAAAGCATATTCATACCTCAAGGGTGTTGATAAGCAGAACGCGCAGCAGAATGTTGAGAATAATAAGGATATGAAGCTATACCGTTCGCATTACGGATTTATTTCAGATTTATCTTTGTATCTCAATGATGCCCAGATAGAGACAGTGAAAGATGTTCTGACCTATAATGTAGTGAAAGTGACTTACGATGCTCAACGGGATATGATTCCAACATTGAAGGCCGAGGAAAAAGTTCAGATATTGGCATGGCTCAAGGAGGCGCGCGAATATGCTATCGATGCCGAAAGCTCAAAAATGAAACATGAAACATTTGGCAAATATAAAGGTCGTATCAATAATTATCTATCCAAACGTGGTTATGATTTGACCAAAGAAAGAGAAGAGTGGGCAAAACGTGTCAAGGCTCGTGGGGGGACATTATGATAAAGTATCATAAGTCTGTTATCTTGGCTTTAGCCTTTGCTGTGCCTGTCTGTGCTTTTCCACAAAACAATGGGCTCACTGATGCACATACGAGCAAATATTCAGTGATGAGTGATGTTCCCATGACTGCAGTCAGATGGACTGGTGGTTTTTGGGGCGAGCGCTTTAATGTCTTTAGCAAAACATCTGTGCAGAGCATGTGGGCCACATGGCAGTCAGATCAAGGTAAAGGTTGGAATAATTTTCTTGTGGCAGCGGGCGAGAAGAAAGGCGAGCATCAGGGGCCTCCTTTCCATGATGGCGATATGTACAAATGGCTCGAAGCCGTGGCGGCTGTATATGCAGTGAATCACGACCCTGAATTAGGCAAGATAATGGATCGTTTTATTTCTTGCGTGGTCAAGGCGCAGCGTGCAGATGGTTACATACATACCCCTGTGATAATAGCCGAGATGAACAAAGGTGTTGACAGTCATACTGTGTCAGACAACGGTGTTGTTGGAACTGAAGTTGGAACCGGCAAAGACGGTGCTTTTGGTAATAGATTAAATTTTGAGACATACAATCTGGGGCATCTGATGACTGCTGGCATTGTACATTATCGTGCCATCGGCAAGCGAACCTTGTTAGACGTGGCAATTAGAGCCACTGATTTCCTTTGTGGATTTTATGAGCGTTCGTCTGCCCAACTGGCGCGGAATGCAATCTGTCCGTCTCACTATATGGGGGTGGTTGAGATGTATCGTGCCACGGGCAACCTGCGTTATCTTGAACTTGCCAAGAAGTTGATAGACATTCGTGGAATAGTGGAAAACGGCACTGACGACAATCAAGACCGGATACCATTCCGCCGACAATACCAGGCCATGGGGCATGCCGTGCGTGCCAACTATTTGTATGCGGGCGTTGCCGACCTATATCTTGAGGATGGAGAGGCGCAACTCAAGCGCAATCTTGACTCCATATGGACTGACATCGTGCAGCGCAAGATGTATATCACCGGTGCTTGCGGCGCTCTCTACGACGGCACTTCTCCAGATGGCACAAACTATGTGCCCGACAGTATTCAGAAAGTCCACCAGAGTTACGGCCGTCCTTATCAGTTGCCCAATGCCACAGCCCATAATGAGACTTGTGCCAACATTGGCAACCTGCTTTTCAATTGGCGTATGTTCGAGGCTACAGCAGATTCTAAATACACGGACATAGTAGAGACATGTCTCTATAATAGCATTCTTAGTGGCGTCAGCCTTGACGGTAAAAGATATTTCTACACCAACCCGTTGCGTGTATCCAACGGGTTGCCATATCGTCTGCGCTGGCCCAAGGAACGTACCGAGTATATCAGCTGTTTCTGTTGCCCGCCCAACACGTTACGCACTCTTTGTGAGACTCAAAACTATGCTTACTCTATTAATAAGGGCATAATATATGTAAATATATATGGAGACAATGTTCTGGAAACGACCATTGACGGGATAGGAAAAATCTGTATTGCCCAGACTACTAATTACCCATGGGACGGAGATGTTGCATTATGCATCGATGAGCAAAAAGGCAACAAACATTATGACATCCGTTTGCGCATCCCGTCATGGTGCGATAAATATGATGTGTCTGTGAATGGCGCGAAAGTAGAACCCATTACCACAGTGGGCGGATATGTTTCCATCAACCGCATCTGGAAGCGTGGTGATGTGGTACGGTTGAAGATGAATATGCCGGCTGAAATAATCGAGTCTAATCCGTTGGTCGAGGAAACCCGTGGTCAAGTGGCTGTTCAGCGCGGACCGATAGTCTATTGCTTGGAGAGCACCGACCTGAAGGGTTTGAATATCGATGATATCGAAATACCATCGGATGCAGCATTTACACCCGTTCCGATGACTATTTCTGGAAGCCATATCATGGCTCTCGAAGGCAAGGCGTACCGTCGCTGCAGGCAGTCCTGGACTGGCACACTTTATCGTCCCGCATCAATCAGAAAAGAGGATATCACCGTTCGTCTCATTCCATATTATGCTTGGGGGAACCGAGGCAAGTCGGAGATGACGGTTTGGACGGATGACTAATAATCTCCGCCAACCACCTCCAAAGGGGAATGGTGTCCGACGGACGCAAAAATACTAACCGAAATGAATCTCTTATCGAATAACAATATGCTTTTCTCTCTGCTTAGACGTGCTATGTCATGTCTCCATCATGTATCGCATTACGCGTGTAGGGCCCTTCCTTCTTTTGGTGTCATTGGTGGAGTCTTCGTCTTTTCATTGTCAGCATCTGCCATTGACATTGTTCCAGGTCCATACTCTATTGAGGATGCGCTCCATCAGGCGCGTGAGGTCAGGCGTCTGCAAGGTGCTGTCGATGTAGACATTCATCTTGCCGCCGGTACATACCTACTGTATCAGCCTATTCGTGTGCGCCCCGAGGATAGTCATACCCGTTTTATTGCCGATGGGGAAGTGACAATCAGTGGCGGCGTCAGGATTGGAGGATGGCGCAAGCATGGCAAATGCTATGTGGCCGATGTGCCCGATTTCAATGGCAACCGGCTTGATTTTCGTCAGATGTGGGTTAATGGAACGAAGGCCATACGGGCACGTGATATGGATGATTTTGAAAAGATGAAACGTATTCGTGGTGTAGACAAAAAAAATGAGATTCTATGGGTAAACGCCACAGATGTAAGAAGCATTCTCAATGCCAGACATGCCGAGATGGTGCTACACGAGATGTGGTGCATAGCCAACTTGCGGATAAGTTCCATCTCCATCCGTGGTGACAGTGCTGCTGTTCGCTTCTGTCAACCCGAGAGTCATATCCATTTTATGCATCCGTGGCCGTCGCCAATTGCCGATGGTAAGCACAATTCTCCTTTTTATCTCACCAATGCCCGTAAACTTATGGACCGTCCCGGCGAATGGTTTTTGGATTCCCGTGAAGGAAAGGTATATTATATACCCCGTGCAGGCGAAAATATGCAGACTGCAGATGTTGAAGTGCCCGCCGTGGAGACTCTGCTTCATGTCGAGGGTACCCCCGACAGGCCTGTTACAGATGTCACCTTTTGCGGCATCACGTTCTGTTATACCACCTGGATGCGCCCGTCGATAGCGGGGCATGCTCCGTTGCAGGCAGGTATGTATATGACCGAGGCATATAAGTTGCGCCCGCCGATGGAACGTACCGACGATCACAAACTTGATAATCAGGGTTGGGTGGGGCGTCCTGCTGCCGCTGTCTGTGTCAATTGTGCCGACAGCATCAATTTTGACCACTGTACGTTCCGACATCTCGCCTCCACGGCGGTCGACTATTGCGACTATGTGCATGGTGGTAAGGTAGACCATTGCTTCATACGTGATGTCGGTGGTACAGCCATATTGGCAGGCAGTTTCGGCACAGAATCGCTTGAGGCACATTTGCCTTACAATCCATCAGATGCAAGAATAGTATGTCAAGGACTGCGCATTACAGACAATACAATCTCCGATGCCACCAACGAGGATTGGGGCTGTGTTGGTATTGGCGCGGGCTATGTGCGCAATGTCCTTATAAGCGGCAATGATATTTCAGATGTCTCGTATACCGGTATCAGCATAGGATGGGGATGGAACCGCCAGCCGTGCGCCATGGCTAATAATCTCATTTCCCATAACCTCATTCATCATTATGCTCGTCATATGTATGATGTGGCTGGTATCTACACGCTCGGTTCGCAACCCGGAACGGTGATAGAGGACAATGAGGTGCGCGACATTTACCACCCCGGATATGTTCACGACCCGGAGCATTGGTTTTATCTTTATACAGATGAGGGTTCTTCGCACATCACTATACGCCATAACCGTACGCCCACCGAGAAGTATCTTAAGAATGCAAACGGACCGGGAAACGTTTGGCTGAATAACGGTAATATCCCCCTTCCCGATAGGATGGTATCCGGTGAGTCATCACAACATAAATAAAATTAAAATATAAAGGATTATGAAATCAATAAATATGTCTTCTTACTTGTCGAACCACGTTATACCACGCTTAAATAGTTGTTTGCGTAGTCTCCGTCTGGTTTTCCCCTCTTTGGTAGGAGTAGGGGCAGGACTTGTCTTCTCCCAGTCTTTGTCGGCCCAGACATGGATATGGTATCCCGGCGATTACGAGATATGGTTGGGCAATCAAATGAATAACCGTCGCACGGACCGTGGGGCGTATTTTCCGCCATTCTGGAAGCAAGACAGCCATTATGTCACTGTTGAATTCAGTCATGAATATGACCTCACTGCAGCCGATACAATCACGCTCTCGACGGAAGGTCGTTATAATGTTAAGATAGATGGAAAGATGCTCTTCGGCATGCCTGCGTCCATTATTGTTCCCGCAGGTCATCACCGCATCAATATCAAAATACACAATCAGTCCACCCCGCCGGCACTATTCGTCTGCGGAAACACCGTGAAGACCGATTCTTCCTGGCGTGTGACCTATGAAGACAAAGAGTGGATCGACGAGAGCGGAAAGGCCAGTGATACGTCTGCCACGTTTTATGTGCCGGCTGGAAGCAGCTCATTTAACGATGCTACATCGTGCCCCTCATCGTTCCGTCTGCCCCGTACTCCGATAAATGCCACATCCGTAAAAGGCTCTTTGTATGATTTCGGTCGTGAGACATTCGGTTATGCTGTGCTACATGATATCAGGGGCAATGGTACCATCAATCTGTATTATGGCGAGAGCCCCGAGGAGGCGAAAGACAAGCAACACTGTGAGACGCTGGACAGACTTGAAGTCAAGGATGGCGTAATCACCGACCTTGCCACAAACATGAAGACTTCTGTTGCCAATGCCTATACGCTCGCCAATAGCAAGGCCTTTCGTTACATCTGTGTAGAGACAGAGGGTTGCACTTTCTCGGATGTCAGTATGGAATATGAGTATATGCCCGAGACACGCCGTGGATCTTTTCGCTGTAATGATGCAGAGGTTAACAAAATGTGGGATGTCGGCGCATACACTCTGCAACTCACCACGCGCGAATTTTTTATCGATGGCATCAAACGCGACCGTTGGGTGTGGAGTGGAGATGCCGCTCAGAGTTATCTTATCAACTATTATCTCTTCAATGACAACGATGAGGTCAAGCGTACCATTTGGCTGCTTGGTGGAAAAATCCCGATAACCAGTCACATCAACACCATTATGGACTATACCTTCTATTGGTTTAACTCTATTCGTGACTATTACATGTATAGTGGCGATAGTTTGTTTGTCAGGCAGATCTATCCGCAGATGCAGGCCTACATGCAATATGTACTTGGTCGTACGGATAGTGACGGAATGGTACGTGGGCAGGTTGGCGACTGGGTGTTCGTGGACTGGGCAGACGGTCCCATGGACAAGCACGGTCAACTGTCATTCGAACAAATTCTCTTCTGTCGTTCCTTGGAGACAATGGCTACCGTTGCGGCTATTGCCGGAGATGAGCACGATGTGGCATATTACCAGTCTTTGGCCGCCAGTCTCAAGTCTAAGCTGATGCCGTATTTCTGGAATGAGAGCAAGCGCGCCCTGGCGCATAATCGTCTCGACGGTCATCAGTGCGAGCAGGTAACACGTTATGCCAATATGTTTGGCATCCTCTATGATTATTTTGATGATGCCCATAAGCAGACTGTCGGCAAGTCGGTGATATCCAACGATAGCATAATGAAAATCACCACCCCGTACATGCGTTTCTACGAGATGGAGTCTCTCTGTGCGCTGGGCGAGCAAACCGATGTGATGCGCCAGATGAAAGACTATTGGGGCGGAATGCTCCGTTTGGGCGCCACCACCTTTTGGGAGAAATATAATCCCGAAGACAGTGGCACCGAACATTTAGCCATGTACGGTCGTCCTTTTGGCAAGAGTCTTTGCCATGCCTGGGGAGCCGGTCCCATATATCTGTTTGGCAAATATTTTCTTGGCGTCAGCCCTGTGGAGCCCGGTTACCGTGAGTATGAGGTGCGTCCCGTGCTTGGCGGTCTTAAGTGGATGGAGGGCGATGTGCCCACTCCGTTTGGTCATATTCATGTTCGTGTGGATGGCAAGTTTGTTACCGTGAGGAGCACCGGCGGACATGGCACGCTCATCGTGGGGGGCAGGCGTACGAACATACCGGCCAATAAGGAAATAAGAGTTAATAAGAGTTAAATATGTTCGCCTTCTTTTAATTGTTTGCGATTATTGATACCTTTGCCAGATAAAATTATTCGTTATGGTTCGTTTAAACAGAAGAAGACTTAAGATTCTCGACCTTATCAGGGAGGATGGACACGCCAAGGTGCAAGACTTGAGCAGGATATTCAAGGTTACCGATGTTACCATACGTCAGGACCTTGAGGCTTTGGAGCAAGAAGGATCTGTCCAACGTGAATACGGGGGGGCTTTTCTGAAAGATGTTGGTACCTTTGCCAAGACCGGGCAGTTGCTCAACCATGACCACATGGCCGAGAAGCAGGAAATAGCCCGCAAGGCAGTGACTCTGATTCATGAGGGAGACAGCATTATTCTGGACTCCGGTTCCACCACCACCGAGATAGCGCGGTTGCTGATGGATTTTCGGGAGTTGACCGTGATAACCAATTCCCTAAACATAGCATTGATATTGGGCGAAAACCATGGGATAAATCTCATCGTCACCGGTGGCGAGTTTAAGGCTCCTACGCTCTCTCTTACGGGGGATATGGCGGCCAAATCGTTTACCGGAATCAATGTAAACACGCTTTTTCTTGCTACCGCCGGTATCTCCAAGGAGTTCAATCTTACCTATCCCGGTATTAGCGACCTGGTGGTCAAGTCTGCCATGATCAAGTCTGCGCAGCGTGTTTGTCTCGTTGCCGATGCATCCAAAATCGGGGTAAGCGCCTTTGCCACGCTTGGCTCTGTGACGATGGTTAACATTCTTATCACTGATGATAAAATTCTTTCCGAAGACAGAATATCGCTCGAAAACAGAGGGATTACTGTTATCTGATTAAACGCACTTACCGCAACGTCAAAATTTACATAATGCCAAGCCGGCATGCTTTTATACCGCATCATTCCAACTTCGGGGATGGTGCGTTTTTTTTTGTTTCCACTTGTTATCCGAATGATTATTCGACCGTCCCCAGATAAACAATAATGCGCCGTGGCAAAACCAATGAATGGAATAATCGTATTTGAGGCTGATGGTGGGGCGTTTGAATTTTGTGTTGGCGTTTTTCTATTTTTATCGTATGTAGTTAACCGATGTAAATGATAATAGATTTAATACTCAAAAACGCAAAATAAAGTTAAATAAACTACGTTTGCTTTCGTTTGTTCTTTGTGTGTGTGTTATTTTATTTATATTTGCAAAGTAAATTAGAAATAAATGGAAATAAAACAACTAAAATTACAATCAGAAAAGAACCGCAAGAGGTTGGTTGAAATAGTATATAATGCCAAGGCTGGTCATATTGGTGGCGACCTGTCTTGTCTTAATGTGTTGACAGTTCTCTATTTCGATGTTATGAACGTGAGTGCGGAACGCAAGCATGACCCATTCCGTGATCGGTTCGTGTTGAGTAAGGGACACTGCGTGGAAGCTCTCTACACTGTGCTTGAAGCCAAGGGCTATATTTCCCGTGAAATCACCGGTACGTTGGGCCAATTCGGTTCGATACTTGCCGGACACCCGATGGTTGAAGTCCCTGGAATAGAAGTAAATTCCGGCGCGCTGGGACATGGGCTGTCTGTGGGTATCGGTATGGCTTTAGCAGCCACGATGGACAGTTGTGGCTACCGTACATATGTGCTCATGGGTGACGGTGAGCAGGGTGAAGGCTCGATCTACGAGGCTGCGATGGCAGCTAACCAATATCATCTGGATAATCTGGTGGCAATCATAGATCGCAATCACTTACAGATTAGTGGAGATACTGAGGCTGTTATGGCGATAGAAAATATCAGAAACAAATGGTCGGCATTCGGTTGGGATGTTATTGAAATGAATGGTGATGATGTGGAAGACATTGTGAACACATTTCATTCAATAGATTATACCAACCATAAACCGCATTTGTTGATTTCGCACTCCACCAAGGGACTAGGTGTGTCGTTCATGGAGGGCGTTGCAGAATGGCATCACGGTGTGCCAAGCGAAGAGCAATACCATCAGGCGATAATTGATATAGAGGCAAGAATATCTAAACTAGAGGAGGAATAATAAGATGGAAAGCAAAATAGCATGTAGAAGAATATTTACCGACACGTTGCTGGGTTTGGCACGTAAGGACAAGGATATAGTTGCAGTGACCACTGATGCGCGTGGTTCGGTGACGCTCAACGAATTTGCGGATGCACTGCCCTCGCAGTTCGTGGAGTGTGGTATAGCCGAACAGAATGCCGTGGGCATCTCTGCCGGATTGGCTCACAGCGGCAAGAAAGTGTTCTGTTGCGGACCAGCCTGCTTCTATGTGGCACGTAGTCTGGAACAGGTTAAGGTGGATATGGCATACAGCCAGAACCCCGTTACAATACTGGGGGTGAGTGGCGGTGTGGCTTATGGCGCATTGGGAGCGACCCACCACAGTCTGCATGATATAGCCGTGCTGCGTGCATTTCCAGGTATGAGCGTAGTGTTGCCGAGTGATGCACGAATGACCCGCAAGTTGGTGCCATTTTTGGTTGATTATGACAAGCCCTGCTATGTACGTGTGGGGCGTGCCGCCGTGCCCGATGTGTATGAAAACGATGATTTCGACTGTATACCCGGTAAGGCGAACCTTCTCATGGATGGTACAGATCTGACTATCATTGCCACTGGTGAAACCGTATATCATGCCTGTCAGGCTGGTCTGCGGCTCAGAAAACAGGATATAAGCGCAAGGGTGCTGGATATGTCGTGGATAAAACCTTTCGACAAAGAAGCTATTCTGAGAGCTGCCCGTGAGACAAAATGTATCGTTACAGTAGAGGAACATAGCATGTTTGGAGGACTCGGTGCAATGGTTACAGAGACGATTGCCGAACGTCCTGTACCTGTAAAGATAATAGGAATACCTGATGAAAATGTCATTCACGGTACCAATACGGAGATATTCCATTATTATGGTTTGGACGCGGATGGAATCGTGAGTAGTTCACAATCCATGATACACAATTGGGTTTGAGATATGACAGCGATTTAATTATATAGATGAAACTTGATTATTAATCAAATGACATGAAGAACAATATTATAGCGATAGACCAAAGCACATCAGCAACCAAGGCGATGCTTTTTGACGAACGGTGCAACATGTTGGGCAGATGCAACATCCCTCATCAGCAATATTATCCCAAGGCAGGATGGGTTGAGCATGACGCCGAGGAAATATATGAAAACATGGTGAAAGCCGTGAATGGGCTGTTCCCTAATGGATTAGATGCGGATGTCTGCTATTCGCTCGCACTGACCAACCAACGTGAGACGGTGGTGGTGTGGAGCAAAAATACGGGCAAGCCTGTATATAATGCGCTTGTATGGCAAGACACACGTGGTGTGGACATCTGCCGTCAGTTGCGCAATGAGGGCTTTGCCGGCATGGTGCAGGCAAAGAGTGGACTGCTCATAGACCCAAACTTCTCTGCCAGTGGAGTGAAATGGTTGCTCGATAATGTGGAAGGTTTACGCCAGGCAGCCGATGGTGGTGAACTTCTGATGGGCACGATAGACTGTTGGTTGGTGTGGAAACTCACCGGCGGTCGTGCATTCGCTACCGATTATACTAACGCTTCGCGCACAATGCTCTTCAATATCCACACAATGGATTGGGATGACGAACTGCTCTCCCTCTTCGATATACCACGTAGTATGATGCCCGCATTGCTCCCGTGCGATACCATTTATGGCGAGACCACTGTCGACGGACTGTTTGCCGAACCTATACAGATTGCCGGAGTGCTAGGCGATAGCCATGGCGCACTGGTAGGTCAGATGTGTTTTAAGGCAGGTTCTGGCAAGGTGACATATGGCACTGGCTCGTCTGTGATGGTAAACATTGGCGAACAGCCGCTCGAAGCTCCCGCCGGATTGGTGACATCAGTCGGATTTACGGCTTTGGGCAAGACTTTTTTCGGATATGAAGGCAATATTTATAGCACAGGAGCAACCATAAAATGGTTGCAAGACCGCTTGAAAATTATCGCAGACCCTAGTGAAACAGATATCGAGGCGATGTCTGTGGCAGACAATGGAGGCGTATATTTTGTTCCAGCTTTTGCCGGACTTGGCGCACCGTGGTGGCAAAGTGATATCCGTGCTGCTATTCTTGGCATGACTTTCAATACCACCAGGGCACATGTGCTACGTGCTGCTTTGGAGTCTATTGCATACCAGATCAAGGATTTAGTTGACGTGATGACACGAGGAATTGGCGCACAGTTGGATGAAATCTGTGCTGACGGAGGTCCTACTGCAAACAAATTTTTGATGCAATTCCAAGCCGATCTGCTGGGTGCAGAGATTGTATGCACTGAGGTTGAAGATGCCTCTGCGCTGGGGGCAGTTATCATGAACGGTTTTGCCCGTAAAGTGTGGATGGGATTTGATGAAGTCGTCAAACTGCGCAATATCAAGGCTAGAATCAAGCCCGACGCTGCAAGCAGTGCCATCAAATATTATGACGGCTGGACAAAATCAGTGAATACATTAATTAAATAACTCAATACACTCACCTTTCTGCCACGTATCAGCAAGATGAAAACGTATCGTATCCACAGGCTCACTTATCGATATGCGGCAGGTCGTGTATCTGTTGTTTCAGGGTGAACTTCGTTCATGGGACCAAGCGGAAACTTACGAAATAATAAAATATTAATTTACTAACTTAAATATTTAAAAAACAATGAAAAACGGAAAAACATGTTTTGGCGTTATTATCGGGACGCGCGCCTATTTTAATTCGGAATTGGCAAAAGATGTCCGTGCACAACTGTTGAAAACCATCACTGCTCAGGGTTATGAATATATCATTCTGCCCGAAGATGCTACCCCGACAGGAAGCAGCAGCATCGAAACCCGTGAGGATGGACTGAAATGCTCGCATCTGTTTCGTGCACATCGTGATGAAATAGATGGTATCATCATATCACTGCCCAACTTCGGTTTCGAGATTGGTATTATCAATGCCATCAGCGATGCCGATCTTAACGTACCGGTATTGGTTCAAGCTTGTGATGACGAAAACGACAAGGTCGACTTGGACAGCCGCCGTGACGCTTTCTGTGGTAAAATCTCAGTGTGCAACAACCTTTATCAGTATGGCATCCCATTCACTGACACCACTCTGCACACATATTCCATATACTCAGACTTACTAGTGAAGGATATCAATAAATTTGCTGCCATCTGCCGCGTTGTCAATGGTCTGCGTCACTGCCGCATTGGTCAGATTGGAACACGCCCGCTTGGTTTCAATACATGTCGGGCAAGCGAAAAGTTGCTGCAGCGTGCGGGCATCACCGTTGTACCTGCCGACTTGTCTGAAATTCTCTATGCCGCACAGAAGATTGATGAAACAGACAAGAAATTCATAGAGAAATGCGAAAGTATAAGCATCTATGCCAAAGTGCCGGATGCTTACAAGGAGAAACTGAAATTGCAAGCTAAGTTTGGCATGGCTGTGGAAAATTGGATTGAGGCCAATCAGGTGGATGCTGTAGCAATCCAGTGCTGGGACTCTCTGGAACAAAACTACGGTTGTGCTGCATGTGTTACAATGAGTATGTTGGGTGATAAGCTTATTCCTTCTGCTTGTGAGACAGACATTGCAGGCGCTGTGTCTATGTATGCGCTGACATTAGCATCGGATGGCGCATCTGCATTGCTAGACTGGAACAACAATTTTGCTGAAGAGCGCAACAAATGTGTCTGCACCCATTGTGGCAACTTCCCAAAATCATTTATCGGCAACAACGACCTGAAGCTGGGACCTCTTGGTGTGCTTGGTCGCACTTTGGGCAAGATAAACACTTTCGGGGCTGTCTATGCAAAGGTTAGTGAGGGCGACTTTACATTCTTCCGCATAAGCACCGATGATACCAAAGGCTGTATAAAGTCTTATCTGGGCAAGGGACAAATCACCAACGATGCATACGGCATGGACGGTTGCATTGCAGTGACCAAGGTTAACAATCTCCAGCAGTTGATGAAATACATATGCAAGAACGGTTTCGAACACCATGTGGCAATGACGCGCACTGATGTGGTCGACGTGCTGCAAGAGGCTATTGATACCTATTTGGGATGGAATCTGTATGTGCATGAATAAAAAATGAAAGATGAAAAATGAATAGGCACATACCATCACTTATCTAGATGTCCATGTTTTTATTCATTTTTTTATTCTTTCCTTATTAATTAATTATGATAATAGTTAGCAATTATTTTCTTGCTCTGATATGTTGCATTGTATGCTGCATTTGCTGGGGCTCATGGGCAAACACACAAAAGATGGTGGCTGCCAAGAATTGGAGTTTTGAACTCTTCTATTGGGATTACACCATAGGATTATTTCTCACCACTGTTGTGGCAGCATTCACTTTAGGTACTTTTGGCAGCGAAGGTCGCACCTTTATCGAAGATTTTTCGATTCTCAACTGGCAAAGTGTCATGTATGCCATTCTTGGAGGCATTGTGTGGAATGCCGGTACCATTCTGCTCACTGCTTCCATTGCGGTAGCCGGTATGTCGGTAGGGTTTCCTATTGGCGGAGGAATAGGATGGATTGGCGGTATTATATTCAACTACATATTACTGTTGTT
>OBMA010000230.1_pt1 | contig 30960 bp, 23 predicted proteins | sample 1539141 | NCBI WGS metagenome assembly OBMA01 (sample SAMEA3991484, study PRJEB22521) | metagenome | biome: anthropogenic terrestrial biome; feature: sewage plant; material: raw primary sludge | place: Sweden | collected 2012-09-26
CGTGATCTAATCATCTTCAGGTTCCACATTTACAGTAGGATCTTACACGATTGCAAAAGCTTACACCAATTCAAAATTATCAGATGACCTTCTTCTGAATAATGTCGTAACGGCTTTTACTTATCTGCCGCCTGAACTTTTGAATGAATTTTTTACAACAAATAACAATACTATGACTTATAATGACATGGCTCATGATGCAAGGTTTGCGACAGGCCGCGTCTCCGGCTATAACAAACAGACATGGAGCATATTGAACGGCAACTGGACGCTTGCTAATTCTGCTATCAATATCTGCACGGATTGTTCTTCTGCCGATTCATACCATATGCTCGGTTCTACAGTCCATGAATTCGGTCACTATTTTGACGCTGTAATGGGTTCGCCTTCCAATTCTCAGGTATGGAAACAGCTCCTCGCTTCTGAATACAACAGCACCGGACTCGCCAGTTATTATTCTACATCAGGTGAATATTTTGCCGAACAGTTCGCAATCTATCTTCTTCCTGACCGTTCCGTCTATAATGTCAGCAAATCTCAATGTCCACAATCACAGGCATATATGGCTAATCTTGTAGCACAATATAACGCGAGCATGGGCGCTAAATAGTTCCCATGCTCTTTGCAAATTCAGTAGATTTCGAATCTTAAATGTAGAAGAAAAAAAGGGAAATCTTCCTGTATTTGGAAGACTTCCCTTTCATCATAATATTCCAGTTCTTTACAGATCGGTAGTTACTGTTTCTTCTGCTGTGGTAGTTTCACTGCTTTCAGCATCTTCTGTCAGACTTGCAATAAGATTGGCAATTTCTGAATCTGAAGCTGCTCCAAGACCGCGTTCTGTTGCACCGCTTGTCAGCTCATCCAATAGTTCTGTGAGTGTATCCTCATCAGTCAGATCGTCTTCGCTGATGTTCAGCTCATCCATTGCAGCTTCAATTGAGTCTGTATTTACGCGCATCACACTAGAGATGCTTGACAGAATACTGCTGCTTTCTGATGTATCATCTGAATCAGAATCTGTTGAAACTGTAGAAGCTGTTGTCGCAGTAGATGCTGCCGTTTCACTAGCCTCTTCTGGCGGTGCCATTGGCGGCATAGACGGACGCATATCGTTGTACTGCTGAGACGGGATAGCCATCTGACTGTCATCATTTTGCTCAGACGGAATATATGAATCCATGTCCTTCGAAAATGATGGCATCTGTTGTGTGGTCGATACCACATCCTGGTTCTGTGTTTTCTGTTCCTCTCTTAACTTTTGTAGATAAAGCTGATAGTCCGTACTACTGATACTACTTACGTTCATAAAGATACCTCCTGTTAGCAGTCTGAATCACTTCCATATGAGGTATTGCTTTCCGTAGCATTGCATTTTTCGCTGCTTTAAATCTATATCTGATAAAGTTTCTCGATAATTAACCCCAATATTTATAAAAAAAGATTCCCCAGACCGACTGGCGGCTTGAGGAATCCCAATTATCAAATATTTAATAATGCTGTTTTATCAGAACTTTCCAGCCTTAGCTGCTTCTTCAACGGAAACCGCTACTGCTACTGTGGCTCCGACCATCGGGTTGTTGCCCATTCCGATAAGACCCATCATCTCAACATGAGCCGGAACAGATGAAGATCCAGCAAACTGAGCGTCTGAATGCATACGGCCAAGTGTATCTGTGAAACCGTATGATGCAGGACCTGCAGCCATGTTATCAGGATGAAGTGTACGTCCCGTGCCGCCGCCTGATGCTACTGAGAAGTACTTCTTGCCCTTCTCGATTCTTTCCTTCTTGTAAGTTCCTGCAACAGGATGCTGAAATCTTGTAGGGTTGGTTGAGTTTCCTGTTATAGAGACATCAACGTCCTCTTTCCACATAATCGCAACGCCCTCTGGTACTGAGTTAGCGCCGTAGCAGTTAACCTTGCCTCTTGCGCCCTGAGGATCAGAGTAAGAAGTTCTTGAAACTTCCTTTACTGTATTTGTATAAGGATCATACTCTGTCTCAACAAATGTGAATCCGTTGATTCTTGAGATGATCTTTGCAGCATCTTTGCCAAGTCCGTTAAGGATTACGCGAAGAGGTTTTGTACGAACTTTATTTGCCTTCTCAGCGATACCGATTGCGCCCTCTGCTGCTGCAAATGACTCATGTCCTGCAAGGAAGCAGAAGCAGTTTGTATCTTCTTCAAGAAGCATCTTGGCAAGATTGCCGTGACCGAGACCAACTTTACGTGTATCAGCAACTGATCCGGGGATGCAGAAGCTCTGAAGTCCTTCGCCGATAGCGGCAGCAGCTTCTGATGCCTTTCTGCAACCTTTCTTTATAGCGATTGCAGCGCCGACTGTGTAAGCCCAGCAAGCATTCTCAAAACAGATCGGCTGAATGTTTCTTACCATGTCATAGACATTAAGACCAGCGTCTTTTGTGATCTTTTCGGCTTCTTCGATAGAAGAAATACCATAGCCCTGCAGTACGCCATTGATCTTATCAACACGTCTTTCATATGATTCAAATAATGATGCCATTGTTATGTCCTCCTCCTATCATTCTTTACGAGGATCGACGACCTTAACGGCCTCGTCCACACGTCCGTACTGACCACAAGCCTTATTGAATGCAGTCGTAGGATCATCACCGTTTTTGATGTTCGTCATCATCTTGCCGAAGTTAACGAACTTATATCCGATGATCTCACCATTCTTGTCAAGAGCGATACCTGTTACATATCCCTCTGTCATCTCAAGATAACGAGGTCCCTTCTTGAGTGTGCTGTACATTGTGCCGACCTGGCTTCTAAGAGCTTTGCCGAGATCCTCAAGTCCAGCGCCAACAGGAAGTCCTTCTTCTGAGAATGCGCTCTGTGAACGACCATAAGCGATCTGAAGGAAAAGCTCTCTCATAGCTGTATTTATCGCATCACATACAAGGTCTGTATTGAGTGCTTCAAGAACTGTAAGTCCGGGAAGTATCTCAGCTGCCATAGCTGCTGAATGTGTCATTCCTGAACATCCGATAGTCTCAACAAGAGCCTCCTGGATAACGCCCTGCTTAACATTCAGTGTGAGCTTGCATGCTCCCTGCTGAGGTGCGCACCAGCCAACACCGTGTGTGAGTCCGGAAATATCCTTTATCTCCTTAGACTGTACCCATTTTGCTTCTTCCGGTATGGGAGCTGCGCCATGATGTACGCCCTGTGCTACTGTACACATATCTTCTACTTCTTTTGAATAGATCATGTGATAACTCCTTTCAATGATAAATTATTATTACGAACAGGATTGATAATTTCCTGTCATACTGCCGTTTCTTATTTTCTCACAATGTAAATAAAAAATCCAGCCCTATTTCTCAGCTTTTGCAACAACATGGTCTTTGTCCTTGAAAATAGAATTCGAAGGGATATAACCGCGTACACATGAGAGCGGATATACATTTGTATTCTTCCCGATTACAGTACCGGGGTTAAGAACTGAATTGCAGCCGACCTCAACGTGATCACCAAGCATCGCACCCATCTTCTTAAGCCCTGTCGCGATATTTCCGTCTTTAGACTTAACGACTACAAGCGTTTTATCACTCTTTACATTAGATGTGATCGAACCGGCACCCATATGTGAATGAAATCCGAGGATTGAATCACCGACATAATTATAATGTGGTACCTGAACTTTATTGAATATGACAACGTTCTTGAGCTCAGTTGAGTTGCCGATGACACAGCCCTTTCCTACGATTGCCTTACCTCTGATAAACGCACACTGTCTGATCTCAGCGTCTTCATCGATGATGCAGGGTCCTTTTATATATACTGACGGAAATACTGTTGCTGACTTTGCGATCCATATATCATCGCCTCTCTTATCAAACTTATCTGCCGGAAGCTTTGCTCCAAGCTTTACGATAAAGTCTGAGATATCCGGAAGCACATCCCATGGATACGTTTTACCTTTGAAAAGATCCGCTGCGATAGTCTCGTCAAGCGTGTAAAGTTCCTCGATCGTCAAGCATTTAATGATATCTGACATTTTATATTTACCCTTTCTGCCCTGTTTTATGGGCTTAACTCTTGTAAAACTGCGAAACATAATCAAATCTTGAATAGAGCATGTTCTGCGTTATGCGGCTCTGTTTGACGCCGTTCGTATGTTTAACGACAAAATCATCCATTTTCTGAGAATACTCTGAGGGTTTTATATCGCCTTCAGCAACCATCGTAAGACCTTTCTCCCAGCTTGCGGTAAGTTTCGGATCAAGGAGCGATCTTATCGAAGTTCCAACGATCTCATATATCATTTCGCCATACTTAGTCGGCGTTATGATCTGTGTCTTTTTATTAAGCAGCAGATACCCGTTCTTGAAGAGTTTCTTAAGTATCTCTGCCCTTGTAGCTGAAGTACCGATGCCGCTTCCTTTTATCTGTGAGCGCAAGTCGTCATCCTCTATAAACTGACCGGCATTTTCCATAGTAAGTATCATCGATCCTGAATTATAGCGTTTTGGCGGCGAAGTTTCTGCGTCTTTTATTACCATATCTTTAAGCGAAAGTTTCTGCCCCTTTTTGATCTTGCTGATAACATCCATAAATGAAGTATCACACTCAGACTCGTTGTCCTGGGCACCTGAACTGTCATCACTGTTATCATCTGTGCCTGATGAAGTTTTATCACTCTCAGTCTGTGTGCCGCTGTTCTCAAATTTATTTTTGAAAAATGAAAACTGCATGGCACGCAGATAGCCAGGGTCAGCCATTACTTTGAAATTGGCGAAGAAAGATTCTTTATGACCTTCTGTCTCTGCTGTTGACTGTCCGTAATTCATATCTACGGTCAGCGATACTTTCTGATATACTGCCGGCGGAAGAAAGATTCCAAGGAACCTTCTGACTATTATCTCATATGCTTTCTTTTCAACAGGTTTTAGGCTGTTAAGCGCAGATAGTCCCTGTCCGGTCGGTATTATTGCATAATGGTCAGTGATCTGCTTGTCATTTACATATTTTGTCTTTGCTATATTCTTGTATGACCCTTTGCTGAGTATCCACTGTGCGATACCGCCGCCCTGTTCGTACGAAGATATACCTTTTAGATTGCGGTCGATCTCTTTTGAGACTGCGGTCGACAACACACGCGCATCAGTTCTTGGATACGTCGTAAGCTTCTTTTCATAAAGGCTCTGAGCTATATCAAGCGTTTCAGACGGACTTATCTTAAAATACCTTGAGCAGTCATTCTGAAGTTCCGCAAGATTATATAGAAGTGGCGGATTTTTAACTTCCTTCTTCTTATTTACCGCAGAAACTACTGGCTCCGAGTCTTTCAGTGCCAAGATCATCTCTTCTGCATCTTTTTTTTCAATGAAGCCATTATCCTTATAAAGTTTCGGCGATCCGTCATAAAGGCTGTCAGGCGTGACTTTCCATTCACCGTTCACATCATGACCATCCGCACCCAACGTGGCACCAACCTTATAGTACGATGTCTTTACAAAGCTTCTTATCTCACGCTCACGCTTTACGACTATACCAAGCACGCAAGTCATAACACGGCCGACCGCTATCACCGCCTTATCCTTTTTCAAGTAATTTTTCAGTGGATAGCCATACTTAAGCGTTAATGCTCTGGAGAAATTGATTCCCATCAGGTAGTCTTCCTGTGCGCGCAGATATGCAGCTGCGGAGAGATCATCATACTCAGATTCATCTTTTGCTTCAGTTATACCGCGGTGTATCTCTTCTTCTGTCTGTGAATCAATCCAAACACGCTTCTGAGATTTACCGCTCACTCCTGCCTGTGACGCGACAAGACGGTAGATATACTCTCCTTCACGCCCGGAATCCGTACAGACATAGATTGTTGTAACATCAGATCTTGTCAGAAGCCCCTTAACGATATTGTACTGTTTCTTCACACTATCGATAACTTCGTATCTAAATTCATCAGGAATAAATGGGATTGTCTCTAGTGACCATTTCTTATATTTGGGATCATATACATCCGGATAGCTCATAGTCACCAGATGTCCAACGCACCACGTCACTACCGAATTATCTGATTCCAGATATCCATCACTATTCCTTAGATTTTCATGAAGTGCTTTGGCAAATTCCTTTGCGACACTCGGTTTTTCTGCTATATATAGATTTTTGCCCATAGATACACTTAACTATCCTTTATTTTTGAAACTGCACAATCGCTGCCTGCACTATTTTTTCATCTCGCTGGCACGTATCAGTTTTAATTTTTTCTTAACCTTTGCTTCAAGATTCAGTTTTTCATCAAATCTGTTTGCAGAGAACAGATAGATATATTCGGCATCTATCCGCGCTTTCTTGGCATTACCCATCAGATTCTCGAATTCATCGAAAGTCATCATAGGTCTGTCCCAGTTGCAGAGACATATAAGTGTCTTACCGTCGCCGTCCTGTGCAACAAGGTCTATCGTTCCATCCTTGCCGACCCACATGCCACTCTTTTCATATTTGAATGGAAGTATCTCTCTTTCATTCTGATCAGCCATATACTGTGAACATACCTGCCTGAAATATGGTGATACATAATGCCTGAATCCCGGAGCGATACATAGACTATAAAATTCTGATACAGACAAAGTATTAAGCCGGCTCATGTTCGGATAAATGAAAGTAAAATAGAAATTCAGAAAATGATCTGATATTCCGTATATACCCTTCTGAGTATTGGCTTTTCCTGCCGTATCATATGAAAATACTTTTTCTACAAGACCAAGTTCCATAAGGTTTTTGATATATACGCTTATCTTTGCCCTTGAAAATCCTGTGTGTTCATACAGATCATTCAGCTTATGATTACCTGCAGCGATTGAAGCCAATATAGTATTATAGACAGCAGTTTCACGCAGCTCTGCTGAAACAAGGTTTGCACCTTCATCATAAAGAACACCTGAATGCTTAAGAATACTTCTGCATATATTTTCCTTGATCGATATCTTATCATCAAAAGCTTCCCATAATCCCGGATATCCGCCAAGTATGGAATAAGCCTCTACGCATTCTTCTCTGTCAAAATCATGAAAATATTCAGACATTTCGTCAAATGGCAGTGGACATATCTTAAGAAATCCCGATATCTCATATGCTGCCTCTCCTATATGAGAGACAAGGCTGTTCTCGACCCAGCCGACACTTGAGCTTACAAGTATAACGAATACATCCCGTTTGCACCACTGACTGTGAACGAAGTCAACAAGCTGTCCAACGAAATCATCACTGGACTTGATCAGATTTACAAATTCGTCGATAACAATGACCAGTTTCCCGGTTCCTTTTTCGGCAACTGCATTAAATATATCTTTATATTCCGGAAATTGGAGCGTCTTTATACCTGCAGATGCCAGGTTCATGCCCCATTGATAACGCAGCTCCCTGTCTGATGCCGGAACTGCAGAAAAATAACAGGATGACTTATCGGATACAAATGTACTGATAAGATCATGCTTTCCAATATTTTTACGACCATAGAGAACGATTATCTGACTGCCCTCTCTGCTGTAATTAGTATTAAGATATCCTAATTCCGAACTTCTTGTAAACACTGCTCCGTACCCCCCGTAATCAAAGCCCTGTCAAAATAGATCAGACACTTTTGTCATCCGATATGATATCTTCTTTCTGTTTTATCATATCAAGAAGTTCAGTCATCTTATCTGCAGACATCGGCCTTCCGAGATAATAACCCTGGATATCGCAGCATCCTGCATTGCACAGATACTCAAACTGTTCTTTGCTTTCGACACCTTCGGCGATCGTATCGAGACCAAGCTTGCCAGCCATATAGATTATCGTCTCCATGATCACTTTACTGTTATAATCTGTCGTAACAGTATCAATGAACGACTTGTCTATCTTCAGCGTATCAAGCGGAAGATTTTTCAGATATGAAAGTGATGAATACCCTGTTCCAAAATCATCGAGAGAAATTTTAATTCCATAATCACGAAGAACCGTAAGCTTGTCAGTTATCTCCTTATAATCATTTATCAGTACAGATTCCGTTATCTCAAGTTCGATCTGCTTTGAACTAACGTGATACTTCTCTATCGTTTTCAATATCTCATCAATGAAACCATCCTGCTTATATTGTATTGCCGAGATATTCAATGACAGAACCGAATCGATTCCGAACTTATCGATCCATTCTGAAAAATGCTTTATACTGTTCTCTATAACAAATGAGCCAATCTGTACAATAGTACCGTTTTTCTCGGCTATAGGGATAAAATCTGAAGGCGGAATCATCTTTCCGTCATCATCACGCCATCTTATAAGTGCTTCCATGCCTCGCATTTTTGAAGACTTGATATCATACTGCGGCTGAAAATACATCTCAAAACTTTCGGAAAGTATAGCTTTCTTAAGCTTATTCTCTATCTGGATACTCCGCAGAAATTCGTGGATTATAGGTGCATCAAAATACTGTATCGTATTTTTTCCGCTGGATTTTGATTTGAACATTACGATCTCAGCGCAGTTGATCAGTTCAAGTGGCTTTTGCGATGCTTCAGGGTATACTGCGACACCGACACTGACCGTTATCGACACACTCTGTCCTGAAGTTATATCATATGGCTTCTCCATTAATTCATGGATCTTGTCATAGACGTTCTCGACACTGTCAGCACCTACCGGATCATATATAGCTATACAAAAAATATCACTGTTAAAATGAGAGACAAGTACTTTGCTGCTGGAGAATACCTTGAATCTCTCCCCGACCATCTGCACTAGTTCATCACCTGCAGTGATTCCCATAGAATCATTGATCTTTCTAAAATCATCAATATCTATGAAAAGAACAGCAACTTCACGATTTTCCTCAGGTGCTTTCTTTAGAAAATCGTCAAGCAGCGTAACAAAATAATTTCTGTTGTATAGACCTGTAAGATTGTCATTATAAGCCATATCCCTAAGCATCTCATTATTAAGGCTCAGTTTTGTGACATCACGAAATCTTATTGTCTTATACTTTGGGCGATGCATACCGTCATAGATAATCGTAACGATACATTCAAGATGTTTGACTCCATCACGCATACAGACCTCGGCAGATGCTTTTTCAACGCTGCGCTTATCTGCGTAGATCGTATTCATCAGGAGCTGAGAATTCTCCTCATCAAAATAATCCGATAAAAGGCTTAGATCACTATAAGTCAATATCTTGACCTGAAAATAACTATCCCAGTCGCCATACGTAGATATTCTGTTACTGTCATAATTATACAGAGCAAGCGCACTGCTGGATGAATCAGAAAGAATATTCAGCTCTTTATTCTCATCTATTAACTTTTTATTCATGGCCTTGAGAAGATCGACCTGATATCTTAGATCATCCATTAGTGTCCCTGCTTCTAAATATCTTTTATTTTGCTGAAATATAATCGAGTGCTTTAAGTGTTTCTGCGCAAAGAACTGCACCGCCTGCAGCACCTCTTATCGTGTTATGCGAAAGTCCTACAAACTTCCAGTCATATACGGTATCTTCGCGAAGACGACCTATGCTTACGCCCATGCCATGTTCAAAATCAACATCCTTTGTAACCTGCGGTCTGTCATCTTCTTCCATATATCTTATGAACTGCTTCGGTGCGCTCGGAAGTCCAAGCTTCTGCGGAAGACCTGAGAAATTAACAAGTTTCTCGACAAGCTGTTCCTTAGTAGGCTTCTTTCTGAACTTTACAAATGCAGCAGCAGTATGACCGTTAAGTACCGGCACTCTTATGCACTGGCATGTGATGATCGGTGATTTTGCAGGAACGATAACTCCATTCTCTACCTTGCCCCATATCCTTAATGGTTCACGTTCGCTCTTCTCTTCTTCACCATTTATGAAAGGAATAACATTTCCAAGCATCTCAGGCCATTCCTTGAATGTCTTTCCGGCTCCTGATATAGCCTGATATGTAGTAGCGACTACTTCATATGGCTCATATTCCATCCATGCTGTAAGCGCAGGTGTGTAGCTCTGTATTGAGCAGTTAGGTTTGACAGCGATGAAACCATGTGTTGTGCCAAGACGCTTTTTCTGATATTTTATAACATCAAAATGTTCAGGATTGAGTTCCGGAACTACCATCGGAACATCAGGTGTCCATCTGTGTGCGCTATTATTAGATACAACAGGAGTCTCAGTCTTTGCATATTCCTCTTCGATAGCACGTATCTCGTCTTTAGACATATCTACTGCTGAAAATAAGAAATCAACTTCAGAAGCGACTTTTTCTACGTCTTCAACGTTCATTACTACTATCTTTTTGACACTCTCAGGCATCGGTGTATCCATCTTCCATCTGTCGCCGACTGCTTCTTCATACGTCTTTCCTGCCGATCTCGGGCTTGCTGCGATCGTTTTGACTTCAAACCATGGATGATTTTCCAATAAAGAGATGAATCTCTGACCGACCATTCCGGTTCCGCCAAGTATACCGACTTTCAGTTTCTCACTCATTTTTTCTTTCTCCTCTCAAAATCAGATCAATTAGACCGCTTCTCTGTTTTCTGCCTCAGTGTTCCTTCAGCAAGATACTGCCCGTAATCTCCCATAACATCCTTCATAGAAGTCTCTCCCGGTGCTCCATGCGTGATTCTGCGTTCAACGCACTCCTTGATGCTTATAGCCTTATATATGTCTTTATCAAACTTGTCGCTGAATGATTTCCATTCATCGATAGTAAGATCATCTAGCGGTTTCCCGTGTTCAATACAGTACAGTACAATATTGCCTATTACTGAATGCGCATCACGGAACGGGATTCCCTTTCCCACGAGATAATCAGCTGCATCCGTTGCATTTGTAAATCCGCCGGATGCACTTTTTTCCATAGTATCCTTATTTATCTTCATTGTGCATATCATGCCATTATATAGTTTCAGACATCCAAGGACTGTATCAATCGCATCAAATGTGACCTGCTTGTCTTCCTGCAGATCCTTATCATATGCAAGCGGGATTCCCTTCATCGTAGTCAGGATCGACATCAGACTGCCATAGACTCTTCCCGTCTTTCCTCTTACGAGCTCTGCGATATCAGGATTCTTTTTCTGTGGCATGATACTGCTGCCTGTGGAATATCTGTCATCCATCTCGACAAATTTATACTCATTAGAATTCCAGGTTATCACTTCTTCGCAGCTTCTGCTGAGATGCATCATTATCATCGAAAGATCTGTCAAAAATTCGATAAGATAATCTCTGTCAGATACAGAATCCATGCTGTTATCTGTAGGCTTGTCAAATCCAAGAAGCTTCGCAGTCTCATTCCTGTCAAGCGGATATGTCGTACCGGCAAGTGCGCCCGAGCCAAGTGGACATTCATTAAGTCTGCTGCGCGTGTCTTTAAGCCTCGATCTGTCACGCTTTATCATCTCAAAATATGCGCCGAAATGATGTGCCAGCGTAACCGGCTGTGCTTTCTGCATATGTGTAAATCCCGGCATAAAAGTATCTATGTTATCATTCATGATCCCAAGGATCGTCTTCTGAAGATCATAGAGTTCATCATCTATATCAAGGATCTCGTCGCGAATATACATCTTCATATCAAGTGCGACCTGATCGTTGCGGCTTCTTCCGGTATGAAGTTTCTTTCCCGCATCGCCCACTCTCTTTATCAGTTCAGCTTCAACAAAGCTGTGAATATCTTCACATTCATCAGTGATCACAAGCTCGCCTGCTTCAATATCAGAAAGTATGCCGCCCAGACCGTCTATCATGTCGGCAGATTCTTTCTTTGTGACGATACCGCAGTCACCAAGCATCTGCGCCTGCGCGATGCTACCACGTATATCCTGTCTGTATAATCTTTTATCAAATGAAATGGAATTTTGGAAGTCTGAAGCGTCCTTATCAAGAGCGCCCTGAAATCTTCCTCCCCAGAGCTGTGCCATATAGAATATCTCCGATCAATCTGATTTATTAAATCATAGTTTAGCATATCACTATTACCATTTCAAGAATAAAAAGCAACAAAAAGCCCATAAAAACTTATACATTATCGGAATTCTCCGGTATTGTATAAATCTACATGGGCTATGCTATATATTTCCCTATAATCTTAAGTACTGACCTTTTGGCTCTGTCTGCATAAAAAACAAACTTAATCCAGCTCTATCTGCATAGATCATCTGATATACATGTTATCACGCCGGTCTTTTCAGTCTTTTTGACATCGATCAGTCTCTGATTAGATGAACCTCTGTATGATAGCGAGATATCTTTTTTCTCTATCATAAACTCGCCATCCACAAGCACGTCTATGAGTGAAAGAAGTTTATCCGTCACTTCGCATCTGGCTCTGCCCGCGCCTTTTAGTTCATCATATGTATATCCGCTATACATCCAGATCGATTTCTCCGGATATATTCTTCTTATTTCCTCGATCAGAGGAAGAAGTGCGCGCTGATTATCCGGCTCCCATGGTTCACCGCCAAGAACGGTAAAACCGCTGATATATGCAGGCTTCAGAAGTTCAATGATCTGTCTTCTTACATCATCAGTAAATTCTTCTCCATATGAAAAATCCCACGTTTCCGGTTGAAAGCATTCTTTGCAGTGATGAGTACATCCGCTCACGAACAGCGTCACCCTGACTCCGGGACCATCAGCTATATCTGTTTTTTTAATGTTTCCGTAATTCATCTGATTTTCCTTATAAAATAATACATATGATGCAGGTGTCAAAGCAGCAATATATTATGATGAGGCGAATTGCTGTGAGTGTCAAAAAGAAATCTTGTTATGACATAATGAACTATGATCTGCTTTGTTATACCTCACGATATCACAGATGAAGCACACGTTCCTTGATTTCCTGAGTACGCCCCTGATTCCAGAACTGTGTTCCAATATAACCGCAAGTACGTCTGGCAACATTCATCTTGTCCTGATCACGATTGTGACAGTTCGGGCATTCCCAAACAAGTTTTCCCTCTTCATCATTAACAATCTTGATCTCTCCGTCATAACCGCATACCTGACAGTAATCACTCTTTGTATTTAACTCTGCATACATTATGTTGCTGTATATATGCTGCATAAGTGCAAGAACAGCCGGAATATTATTCTGCATATTAGGTACTTCTACATAGCTTACAGCGCCGCCCGGTGAGAGTTTCTGAAATTCTGACTCAAAGCTGAGTTTCGTAAATGCATCTATGTTCTCTGTAACATGTACGTGATAGCTGTTTGTTATATAATTCTTATCAGTGACTCCCGGAATCATGCCGAACCGCTTCTGCAGGCACTTGGCAAACTTGTATGTTGTTGATTCAAGTGGTGTGCCATATACACTGTAATCGATATTCTCTGCTTTCTTCCATACTGCACATGCATCATTAAGTTTATGCATTACCTTAAGCGCAAATTCTTTCCCTTCAGAATCCGTATGAGATTCCCCGGTCATGTACTTCGTACACTCGCAAAGTCCCGCATATCCAAGCGAAATCGTTGAATATCCGCCGTAGAGCAGCTTATCTATCGTTTCACCTTTTTCAAGACGTGCAAGTGCGCCATACTGCCAAAGGATCGGAGCAACATCTGATTTTGTTCCGAGAAGTCTTTCATGGCGAATCCGCAGCGCTCTGTGACAGAGCTCAAGCCTTTCATCCATTATTTCCCAGAACTTGTTCATGTCTTTTCCTGATGAACATGCCGCATCTACAAGATTGATCGTTACTACACCCTGATTAAAACGTCCATAATACTTATGCTTATCCGTACTATAGTTCTCAGCCTTGGCAACATTGCCTATAGCCTGTGTCCTGTCCGGAGTAAGAAAGCTTCTGCACCCCATGCACGGATATACATCTCCCTTATCCTGTTCCATTATCTTTGCGGAAATGAAATCCGGAGTCATCCTCTTTGCGGTACATCTGGCAGCGAGCTTAGTCAGTTCCCAATATTTTGATCCTTCACTTATATTGTCTTCTTCAAGTACATATATGAGTTTAGGAAATGCAGGTGTGATGAAAACGCCTTTCTCATTCTTTACGCCTTTGATACGCTGATTAAGCATCTCCTCGATGACCATCGCAAGATCGTCTCTTGTACGTCCTTCCGGCACTTCATCGATATACATAAAGACCGTAACAAAAGGAGCCTGTCCGTTAGTCGTCATAAGTGTGATGACCTGATACTGTATCATCTGAACACCACGATTGATTTCTTCCTTTACGCGCATTTCCGCGATCTCAGCTATCTTGTCATCTGATACCTTTATGCCTTCCGCATCAAATTCACGTCTTACTTCCTTGAGAAGTTTTTCGCGGCTCACCTGAACAAACGGTGCAAGATGTGAAAGTGATATGCTCTGTCCGCCGTACTGTGAACTTGCTATCTGAGCTATGCTCTGAGTAGCGATATTACAAGCCGTAGAAAAACTCTTTGGCTTATCTATCATAGTCTCACTTATTACAGTACCGTTCTGAAGCATATCCTCAAGATTTACGAGGCAGCAGTTATGCATGTGCTGCGCAAAATAATCTGCATCATGGAAGTGGATTATTCCTTTTTCATGAGCATCAACGATATCTTCAGGAAGGAGAAATCTCTTCGTAATATCTTTGCTTACTTCTCCGGCCATATAGTCTCTCTGAACACTGTTTACGACAGGATTTTTATTCGAATTCTCCTGCTTTACTTCCTCGTTATTGAATTCCAGCAGACTGAGGATCTGATCATCAGTTGAATTAGACTTTCTGACAAGAGCTCTATCGTAACGGTATGTTATGTAATTTCTCGCAAGTTTCGTCGCGCCGCAAAGCATAAGCTGATCTTCGACCATATCCTGTATCTCTTCGACATTGGCTGCACGATTGAGCATTCCGCATTTTGATTCAACATTTTTAGAAATATCATCTATCTTTTCATCGCTGAGTCTGCAATCCTCATCAACTGTCTCATTTGCCTTATGAATAGCTGCATTGATCTTCTTTATATCAAACTCCGACTCAACACCGCTTCTTTTGATAATGTTCATCTTTCCAAGCCCCTCCATATCTGTTCCTTTATTCATGATGCCATGATACATATGACCATTTTCTGGCAAATCAAATAAGCCCACTTAAACTTTCTTGATTATATAAGCACTCTAAAGTCCGTTGATCATCTATAGATTTCTAAGATATACAGGATTTCAAAGAATCATCGTCTGATTTTATAGCTTATCTTGTATCATTTTCTTTTCGTGTACACTATATATTGTATCATCGAGCAATCTTATGTCAAGAAATTGTGATAAGAAAAAAGTCACAAAATTCAGCTCGAATTTTCTACGAACAAACATTATGGAATACTTCCTGGCTGTTTACGCAAAAAAAACAGACCCATATTTGATATGAGTCTGTTCTAGACAAGCCGGGAAAGGGAGTCGGACCCTCGACCTACTGATTACGGATCAGTTGCGCTACCACTGCGCTACCCCGGCTTATTACATCGGTTACGGTGATTTCCCGCAACCGACTTTTGTATTATACTACGGCGGTTTTAAATGAGCAAGAGAAAAGACCTTATTTCTTACGTCCAGCCTTTTTTGATACGTTAATGACTGCCTTGCCTACACTGCTCACTGTATCTACAGCACGTTTAGCCAGACTCTCAAACTGTATACGTCTTTCATCTGCCTTTTGAGCTCTCATCTCCGCATCATCAGCTTTTCCAGCTGCATCCTCGGCTTCTTTTCTGGCACTGTCACGATTGACTGCTTCCGCATCAGAAAGCCTGTTTGCCTCATCTATGTGTCTCTGAACTTCATCTACTTCGGCACGTGCACTATCAATACGCTTTTCAGCATCCTGTCTTACCGTCTCAGCATTTCTCTGTGCCTGCTCTATCTTTCTCCTTGCCTCAGCCATCTCTCTGTCAGACTGTTCACATAGTATTATTACTTTATTCTTGGCATCTTCAAGTTGCTTACCCGCCTTTTCAGCGTCTTTTTTCGCCTTCAGTCTGCTTTTTTCGGCGGCTTCAGCTTTCTCACTCGCCTGATTTTGATATGACCTTAATCTTTCAGCTTCATTTTTTGCATCAGCAACGACCTGCTTTTCTTCTTCGGCCTTTTCAAATGCTATCTCCGATTTTTCCTTTTCATCATAAGGATAATACTTAAACATTAATACTGAGAGTGGTCCGCATTCGGCTGTTATAGAAAATGACCTTCCGTCATATTCCCCGCTTCTTGCACGTACTGAACTGCTCTGCATTGTACCTGCGCCGCCATATATCTTACTGTCGGAATCAAATATGATCTGATATCTCCCGTCTTCAGGGACACCTATCCGTAATGTCTGTGCAGCATTAGCAAAATTAGCGGCAACAACTACAAGTTCCGAAGCACTGTTTCCTCTTCTCAGAAACGTGACCATACATTTTTCTGATGACATACAATTTATCCATTCAAATCCATCGCTCAAATCATCTTTTGCGTACAGTTCCGGATATGATCTGTATACTTTATTCAGATCAGCAACGCATTTCATCAGCTTTACGTTGTCTGTCTTTTTCGCAAGTGTCCAGTCGATCATCTTTTTTTCATTCCAGATACCTGTCTGTCCAGACTCCTGCCCCATAAACATCATCTTTTTGCCCGGATGTGCTATAAGATAAGCTGCGCAGAGTCTGACCCCTGCAAATTTATCCTTTTTTTTGCCCGGCATACGGTCAAATAAGCTTCCTGCAAAATCTGCAGCCTCTTCATGTGAGAAGCCTGCAATGTACTTTTCACTGTAACAGTAGACCATGCTCTCAGTAAGTTTTTCATGACATCCACTTCTAAAATACGGATCAGTTTCGATATATGTCATAAGATCTGCGACTGCTGTGTTATTCCATTTGAAATCAAAGCCGAGACCTTCTTCCTCCGTAGGCGACGTTACTTTCGGACAGGATGCTGATTCTTCTGCTATCGTCACTGTACCGCGATATCTTTCATGTACAGTATCATTACACTTTCTAAGAAAAGCTATCGCTTCAAGGTTTTCATTGCCGCCATATATATTCGGCGTCCATTCTCCATTTTTTTTGCCATAATCAAGATATAACATGACTGCTACGGAATCCATCCTTATTCCATCAGCATGAAATTTCTGAATCCAGTAAAGTGCGTTACCAAGCAGATATTCTGTGACCTGTGGCTTGCCATAATCAAACAGTTTTGTTCCTATCTGCGGTCTGTATCCTCTTCTTGGATCCTGATTTTCATAAAGACATGATCCGCCAAAATTACCAAGACCATATTCATCTGCCGGAAACTGTGCCGGTGTCCAGTCTAATATGACCCCGATGTTTTCTTTATGACATTCATTAATAAAATACTGAAAATCCTCTGGTGTTCCATATCTTGCGGTTGGTGCATAATACCCGATCGTCTCATATCCAAGTGAAGCATCGAGTGGGTGTTCCATTATAGGCATAAGCTGAACATGTGTATATCCGCACTCTCTCACATGCGCGATAAGTTTTCCCGTTAAACTTCTGAAATTGATAAGCTCATTTCCCTTAACCTGTGGTTCACAGAAATCTCCGGGATAAACTTCATATATAGACATCGGTATCTCTGTCTTTTTATCTCTTTCACGCTCTTTGATCCAGTTTCCATCTGTCCAGTTAAAACTGTCGATATCACATACAATACTTGATTTGCCAGGTCTAAGCTCCTGTCTGAATGAATATGGATCTGCTTTTTTCTGTAGCATACCACCGCGCATCTTGATCTCATATTCATATTCGGCACCGTCTTTTACTCCGGGTATAAATATTTCAAACACTCCTGATGATCCAAGTCTCCTCATCTGGTGCATTCTTCCGTCCCAGTTATTAAAGCCGCCTATAACACTTACACGCACAGCATTTGGAGCCCATAAAGCAAAAAGTGTGCCTTCCGTACCATCGATCTTTCTGATATGTGATCCCAGATACTCGTATGCATTTTCGCTGTCACCATTCGAAAACTTTTCAAGAAACGATGTGGGAATCTGCTGTTCAAATCTGTATGGATCTGCCATCTTTCTGACCGATCCGTCAGCAAATTCAGCAAGATATGTATAATCACCAAATCTATTAGGGAGCATGGCAGCAAAAAAACCGCTTTCATCAGCCATGTCCATTTTGTAGCTCTTATCGCTGCCTTCGGGCTGTATACTGACTTTGACTGCGCCAGGAATATATGTCTGATAGATTGTCTGAGAATTATGAGCATGTGGTCCAAGTATACTGTGCGGATCATCACATTCTGAATAAACGACAGATTCTATCTCCGGCCAGTTCATCAGTTTATACAGTTTTTTTATCATATATTTTCCCCTCCAGCTTAGCTTTATATAGCGAACGATAATATCCTTTAATCAAATCTCATGTATAAAAAGTCCACTCAGTAATTTAGGTTCGAACCATGTTGATTTTGGAGGCATAAGTCTGCCACTGTCTGCAACTTTCATAAGTTCATTCATCGAGGTCGGATACATCGAAAACGCACAAATACAGTCTCTGCTGCAACGTCTCTCAAGTTCCTTGCATCCCCTTATCCCGCCTACAAAATCTATCCTTTCATCTTTCCTCGGATCATCAATGCCTAAAAGCGGTGAAAAAACATTATCCTGAAGTATACTTACGTCAAGATCGCCAACAGGATCACCTGTCCTCATTTTATCAGGAATAGTCAGTCTGTACCATCTTTTTCCGTCATAAAATCCTACAGTTCCTTTTTTATCAGGATATACTTCTGTTTCTGAAGCCTCCAAATGAAACATCTGCGTAAGTTTTTGACAAAATGATTCCATCGTCATACCATTGAGACTTTTTATCACTCTGTTATATGGCAGTATCCGCAATTCCTCCGCAGGAAAAAGTACTGATAGAAAATACTGAGCTTCCTCATCATCCTTGTTCTCATCCGCTATCTTTACGGCTGACGCACATCTGTGATGACCATCAGCGATATATATACTTCCTATAGATGCAAATTCTTTGCTTATTATTTTAGTTTTATCAGGATCTGCGATCTTCCAGACCCTGTGTCTTACTTCCTTTGTATTCTCAGTCGTAAAATCACATTCCGGCTCTGTTTTCTCTGTTTCTTCTATTATACCTGATATAACATCATTTTTATGATATGACAAAAATACAGGTCCCGTCTGAGCATGACATGATCTGATATGATTCACTCTGTCGATGAGTTTGTCTTCCCTCGTATTCTCATGCTTTTTTATAATGCCATTTCTATAGTCAGCTGCTGAAGCACATGCGGCTATGCCGTTCTGCGTAACTCCATCCATTGTAAGCGCATATATATAATAATACGGCTTATCATCCCTGACAAAGCTGCCATTATCTATCATATCATGAAGCATTTCGCCAGCTTCAGCGTATACTTCAGGCGCATACATATCATGATCCGGTTCAAACTGTGTCTCTGGTCTGTCGATCCTGAGAAATGAAAGCTCATCTCCACGTGTAAGTTCATATGCCTCCGCGCGTGAATACACATCATACGGAAGTGCCGCTATCTTATCATCAAGTCCGTGTACCGGTCTAAGCGCCTTTATCGGTCTTACATCTGCCATTGTGATCATCCTCCATAATGAGACTTAAACTGCTATACATTTTATGTGACGTTAATCTAACTTCAAAGAGCGGGCCTCTTTGGCCCGCTCTGAATTTTATCATAATGCAAGCTTCTAAAGGAAGCTCCCGCAATTCTACTTATTTTATTACACGAACACGATATACACCCTCGATGTTAGCAAGCTTTTCGATGATATCATCACCGGCGCGCTTTTCCACATCCATCATCGTATAAGCATATTCTCCACGTGATTTATTAGTCATATCGCTGATGTTGATACCGGCATCACCAAGACATGCTGTAAATCTGGTGATCATGTTTGCGATATTCTTATGCATTATCGTGATACGTCCTACCTGTTCGCATACACCCATATCGCATGACGGATAGTTGACACTGTGATTGATATTTCCGTTATTCAGGAAATCCATCATTTCCTGTACTGCCATTACGGCACAGTTATCTTCTGATTCTTCAGTAGATGCGCCGATATGAGGTGTCACTATGCAGTTCTCAACTCCAGCGGTTATCGTATTCGGGAAATCACTTACATACTTGCGTATCTGTCCCTTCTTTACGGCTTTTACGACTGCTTTCTCATCAATGAGGATATCTCTTGCAAAGTTCATAAGAATAACCCCATGCTTCATCTCTTCGATAGCGGCTTCATCGATCATTCCCTTTGTTGCATCCATAAGCGGTACATGGATCGTAATGATATCGCAATTTTCATATATCTCATTTACATTGATCACATGCTTAACGGCACGGCTAAGATTCCAGGCTCCGTCTACTGATATATATGGATCATATCCGTATACTTCCATTCCAAGATTAACTGCAGCATTTGCTACCTTTACACCGATAGCGCCAAGTCCGATAACACCTAATCTCTTGCCTTCGATCTCTGTTCCTGCGAACTTCTTCTTGGCTTTCTCTGCACTCTTTGCGATATTTTCATCTTCAGCGTTCTCTTTGACCCATTTGGCACCGCCCATGATATCACGTGATGCATAGAGCATACCTGCGATCACGATCTCTTTTACTCCGTTTGCATTTGCTCCTGGAGTATTGAATACGACGATACCTTTCTCGGCACATTTGTCGAGCGGGATATTATTAACACCGGCGCCGGCACGTGCTACTGCAAGAAGCTTATCAGACAGCTCCATATCGTGCATTGCTGTACTTCTTACAAGTATGCCTTCTGCATCATCTACATTATCAGTTTTTTGAAAATCCTTTGTGAAATTTCCAAGACCCTTTGTCGATATTGGGTTAAGACAGCTATATTTAAACATGATTCCTCCTAATTTGTTTTGAAGTGCAAATTTCCACATATTTTGCAGTTAAATATTTTTAGCTTCGTATTCTTTCATGAACGCAACAAGTTTCTCAACACCCTCTGTAGGCATCGCATTATATATGCTCGCACGCATGCCGCCTACTGAACGATGTCCCTTAAGGCTTACAAATCCGGCTGCTGTCGCAGCCTTGATGAATTCAGCATCCTTTTCTTCATCACCTGTGATAAATGGAACATTCATAAGTGATCTGTCTTCTTTTCTTACCGTTCCATGGAAAAGTTTACTCTCATCAAGGTAATCATACAGGATCTTAGCCTTGTTCTCATTTATCTTCTGCATCTCTTCAAGTCCGCCGAGTGAAAGAAGCCACTTGAACACCTTGCCGCATATATAGATTCCGTAGCACGGAGGCGTATTGTAAAGAGAACCCTTATCAGCATGTGTCTTATACTTCATCATAGTAGGTGTGCACGGAAGCACATCATCACGGATAAGATCATCACGGATTATAACGATCTGCGTTCCCGCAGGTCCCACGTTCTTCTGAACACCGCCGTATACCATACCGTACTTGGTAACATCCATAGGTTCTGAAAGGAAGCATGAAGATACATCCGCTACAAGATCCTTGCCCTTTGTATTTGGCAGTTTATTGAATTTTGTTCCATATATCGTATTGTTCTGGCAGATATATACATAATCCATATCATCGGTTATCGGAAGATCAGAGCAGTCCGGAATATATGAAAATGTCTTGTCAGCTGAAGAAGCAAGTTCAACGGCATCGCCATATATAGCGGCTTCCTGATATGCTTTCTTTGCCCACTGACCTGTGATTATATACCCGGCCTTTTTATTTTTCATAAGGTTCATAGGAACTGATGCAAATATAAGACTTGCACCGCCCTGCAGGAAAAGTACCTTATAATTATCAGGTATTCCAAGAAGCTTCCTGAGATCTGCTTCTGCTTCATCTATGATAGTCTGGAAGGTTTTAGATCGATGGCTCATCTCCATTACGGACATACCGCATCCACGGTAATCCATCATCTCGTCAGCTGCTTCTCTGAGCACTGATTCCGGCAGTACAGCAGGACCTGCTGCAAAATTGTAAACTCTAGCCATTTTTCTTTCCCTCCTGTTTTTGTGCTATAAAGCTACATCATTATGATTAACATTTTAAATAATACCTTTATAAATTTGATGCGTCAACCCTTTTATACTTTAACGCGATAATCTAATAGAACATGACAACCGGTGTTCCAACCTCTGTTTCATTGTATAATTCCAGCATTTTATCGTATGGAGTATTCACACAGCCATGCGATCCGGCCGTCTCATATATATCTCCGCCATAATCATCACGCCATGATGCATCATGTATTCCAATACCCTTATAGACCTGCATCCATAGCTTTACAAATGAAGTATAATTTGCTCCATGCAATGTTCTGTTCTTCTGCTTTACGATCACATAATTCACACCTGCAGGGGTTCCGCGTTTTAATGCGACATTACCGGTAACAACCGGTGTCTGCAGTTTTATTGTGCCACCCACGTAATGATATAACATCTGTGATGACATATCGACTTCTATATATGTATTTCCTATATCATTCTTATCGCCTTGAACAGCTGCTTTCTGGGCATACACCGGTTCTTCGGAAACTTTCTCCCTTTTATTCAGCTGTCCCATAAGTCTTTCAAGTTCACTCTTTTTATCGATCTTATTACCGTATGTACCGCCTTCGATACTTACGTTACGTCCACTTGTAGAATGAAAACTCCTGGTTATCCCGACCGTATCATATTTTGATGAAAGCTTATCGATATAGGCTTCTACAAGATCACTATCAAGCTGCGCATTTCCAGCCTTATCAAGATATATATTTCCTTCTTCATTCATGCGTATGAATCCGCTGGCAATCTTACTATCTATCTTTTCTTTTTTTTCGCCAAAATCAAGTTCGATATCCTGATTCTGCAGAGGTTCTATCTTTTTATAGAGATCTATGTCGCTCTGCATCTCCGGTGTTATCTTAAGGTCATAATAGCATTTTGAAGCCTTAAGATCGACACTGCCCTGACTGTTACCTACATCATCTTTTACAGCCTTTATTCCCTTCTGTACATCAAGGATATTTTTGCTGTTATTGATCAGTACATATCCTTTCGCCGTATCATAATAAAGTCGTACTTCCGGTTTTTCAGATGCTACTTTTGCAAATGGAGGACATTCCGCGATCTTTTTATCCAGTAGATCTTTATCATAAGTCACAACAGGAAGAAGCTTCTGTTCATGGTCTGATAAAAGATTTTCAGGCCAAAGCCAACTGTTCTGCCTGTCAAGATATATCTTAAGCGCTTTCTTAAAATCAAATTTGTATCCTATATCATCCGCGGATATAAGGTATAGTCTGCCATTGCAATCCTTTATATTTATTCCGTTATAGTGAAACTGTGATGTAAGGATATCGTTTACTTCATCAATGCTCTTGCCTGTACAATACGTCCCATTGATCCACGTTCCATAGCTGAATCCGTTTCTGTAATATAGAGAAAGTAAGATATAAGATACCGCAAACACAGTAATGATACCTGCAGTGATGAACATCATCACCCGCATTACCTTTTTACCCATAGATAATAGATTTCCCCTCAATTTATTTTAGATGATACGAAATCGCTCTGCTTTCGCCCCTTGCATCATGATAAGTCTGACTCATCAAATGTCTCTGTCAGCGGCTTGCCCGGACTTGACATCGGAAATACTTTATCGTCTTCCGGTATGACACAATCTATAAGAACCGGACCATTAGCTTTCAGTGCCTTTTTCAGCGCCGGAGCAACATCTTCTTTTTTCTCGATTCTTATCGCAGTACATCCAAGTCCTTCAGCCACTTTACAGTAATCTACTTTATCCTGAAGAACCGTCTGCGAATAACGTTTCCCATAATACAGTGTCTGCCACTGTCTTACCATTCCAAGCACATGATTGTCTATGACAACCTCGATTATCTTGATATCATAGCGGCTTGCTGTCGCAAGCTCATTCATATTCATTCGAAAACATCCGTCACCTGCGATGTTGACACATATCTTCTCAGGACGTCCGACTTTTGCTCCTATACATGCTCCAAGTCCATATCCCATCGTGCCAAGTCCGCCTGATGTTATGAATGTTCTGGGTTCAGAAAATCTATAATACTGAGATGCCCACATCTGATGCTGTCCTACATCAGTAGTGATTATCGCTTTACCATCAGTAGCCTTGTCAATCTCTTCGATCACATACGGACACGATAACCTGTCCTGATCATAACTGAGTGGATATTTCTTTTTCATATCCATGATATGTGCATTCCAGTCAGAGTGTTTCTGCTGCCTTATCATCTTATTCATCTTCACAAGAACAGCTTTAAGATCGCCGACGACTGACGCATCAACATGTATGTTTTTATTTATCTCAGCAGCATCTATATCTATATGGATGATTTTCGCATGAGAGGCAAATTTCTTTGGATCACCGATAACACGATCAGAAAAGCGTGCTCCAAGAGCGATAAGAAGGTCACATTCGCTCACGCCAAAATTAGATGTCTTTGTTCCATGCATTCCTATCATGCCCGTATAATGATCATCATGACCGTCAAATGCACCTTTACCCATCAGTGTATCACACACAGGTGCATCCACAAGTTTTGCAAATTCCCTTACTTCCTTGTATGCTCCTGATATTATGGCTCCGCCTCCAACATAGATAAAAGGTTTTTTTGACTCGCATATCATCATGACTACATTTTCAAGATCTTCTCGTGTAAACTTCTCTACAGGCTCAGGTTTATCAGGTACGCATTTAACATATTCACATGAATTTGCAGTGACATCTTTGGTGATATCCACAAGTACAGGTCCCGGTCGGCCGGATTTTGCTATCTTGAATGCTTTTCGTATCGTATCCGCAAGGTCATTTACATCCTTTACAATATATCCGTGCTTTGTGATAGGCATAGTTACACCAGCGATATCCACTTCCTGAAATGAATCCTTGCCTAGCGCCGGAAGTGTGACATTGCACGTTATCGCTACCATCGGTACTGAATCCATGTATGCCGTTGCGATACCTGTTACAAGATTAGTCGCTCCAGGTCCGCTCGTCGCCATACATACTCCTACACGTCCTGTAGCTCTCGCATATCCATCAGCCGCATGCGAAGCACCCTGTTCGTGACTTGTAAGAACATGCCTTATCTCTGAGCTGTGTTTATAAAGTGCATCATATACATTTAAGATAGTACCGCCCGGATATCCGAATACGGTATCTACACCCTGTTCCTTAAGACATTCAACTACGATCTCTGCTCCGGTAAGCTGCATAGCAATATCCTCCTGAAAATAATACAAAAAATTTATTCTGATACATTCGCGTATTTACAGATTTTTGTCAGATCATTATCCGATCTTTATCAGATTCCTATTGACATATCAGTTCTTGCCGGGGATCTCCAGAATAGCGCCGCGGTTTCCGCTTGTCACAAGTTCATGATATCTTGCAAGATAGCCTGTCGTAACACTTGGTTTACGAGGCTTCCATTCCTTGCGTCTCTTCTCTATCTCTTCATCAGACACTTTCATATCGAGCTTGTTCTTAGGTATATCTATTGAGATGATATCTCCTTCTTTTACAAGTGCGATAGGTCCGCCGACTGCTGCTTCCGGAGATACATGTCCGATCGATGCGCCTCTTGAGGCACCTGAGAAACGTCCATCGGTTATCAGTGCTACAGATGAGCCAAGTCCCATTCCTGCGATGGCTGATGTGGGATTAAGCATCTCTCTCATTCCGGGACCGCCTTTAGGTCCTTCATATCTGATGACTATAACATCACCCTCTTTGATCTTTCCTCCGGTGATAGCCGCTATCGCGTCCTCTTCACAGTCAAATACACGTGCAGGTCCTTCATGTACCATCATCTCAGGTACTACTGCTGAACGTTTTACGATACCTGTATCCGGTGCAAGATTTCCCTTAAGCACAGCGATACCGCCGTTTTGCATATATGGATTATCGATAGGTCTTATTACTTCCGTATCAAGATTTACAACTCCCTCAAGATTCTCACCGACTGTCTTTCCAGTCACTGTCATCTGATCAAGATCAAGGAGATTCTTCTTTGTAAGTTCCTTCATAACCGCATATACGCCGCCTGCTTCGTTAAGGTCTTCCATATATGTAGGACCTGCAGGTGCAAGATGGCAGAGATTCGGTGTGATATCTGAAAGCTCGTTTGCCATCTCCATATTGATCTCAATCCCTGCTTCATGTGCGATTGCAGGAAGATGGAGCATTGTATTTGTAGAACATCCAAGTGCCATATCGACTATAAGAGCATTCTTGAATGATTTTTCTGTCATGATGTCACGCGGTCTGATATCTCGTTTTAACATCTCCATTACCTGATATCCTGCGCGCTTTGCAAGACGGATTCTTGCCGAATATACAGCCGGAATAGTTCCGTTTCCTCGAAGGCCCATTCCGATAGCCTCCGTAAGGCAGTTCATCGAATTAGCCGTATACATTCCTGAACATGAACCGCATGTCGGACATACCTTCTCTTCATATTCTCCAAGTTCATCCATCGTCATCTTGCCGGCAGCTACAGAGCCTACAGCTTCAAACATAGATGAAAGACTTCTCTTCTTACCATCAACGCGCCCTGCCATCATAGGTCCCCCCGATACAAATACAGTAGGCAGGTTAAGTCTTGCCGCGGCCATCAGAAGTCCCGGTACATTCTTATCGCAGTTCGGGATCATGACAAGCGCATCAAAGCCATGCGCCATAGCCATGCACTCAGTAGAATCAGCGATAAGATCACGTGTTACAAGTGAATACTTCATTCCTATATGTCCCATCGCAATGCCATCACATACGGCAATTGCAGGAAATACAACAGGCATCCCGCCCGCTTCTGCAACGCCAAGCTTAACTGCCTCAGCGATCTTATCAAGATTCATATGACCGGGCACGATCTCATTATATGAGCTCACGATACCGATGAGCGGCTTCTTTCTCTCTTCTTCCGTAAATCCAAGTGCGTTGAACAGACTCCTGTGTGGTGCCTGCTGTGTTCCGACTTTAACTGAATCACTTCTCATTTTCTTCTCCTCCTGAATCTTGACATTTTATCTATTGTAGTGAATAAACGATAAAATCCTTATTTTTATATATCTCTTTCATGCTCTCTTTAACATAATCCCAATCTATGCTGTCATGATCCGTCATGTATTCCCATTTTGAATCACTTCCATCCGCAAGTTCTTTATCAAAGATAACGTAGCCGCATCCGGTGACATTCGTATTCTCACATACATCCCTGTACATGAATTTCATCAGATACTGCTGTTCGCAGTCAGTGACTGCCGCTTTCCTGTGTCTACCACCGTTATCTTTTGTCACGATGTTCTCTGCATCTGTACCCTTGTTATCCGTATTTCCTGCGGTGTATGTCTTCCTGAGTGCATCCGCGATCTGGTCTTCACGCTCACCGTATTGGTATGAGTGAAACGGCATGTTCCGTATCATGGCTACTGCTGCTGCTATGGCAAATAAAAGGTATATCGCTTTCCCGCAGCGCTTATAAATATAGCAGATCGCTCCTGAGATAAATATCGCGATGTACACTCCCCAGAATGCAAAGACTCTGTAATATGGAAGCTTGGCTTGTACTATCATCATGATAATGCTGCCAATCATACCGATATCAGCCAGAATTATCAGTCTTCGATCAGTGCTTCCGCATTCCTTAGTGATATCTGTCTCGACAGAAGTGTTCTTTCGTCTGTTTACCGGTCTTTTATAGAATATGCTTATATTTGCAACAATGATACATATAAGCAGAACCACTGCAGTGACCGTTCCGTTCATTCCTGACATCTCTGTCATTTCCGTCGTAAACCATGAAATCAACTTACCCGTAAATCCTGCTCTTGGAATACTCTGTATGTACGGCGATGCGAGCATATAGTCCAGTCCCGATTTCCACGCTGCCGGAAAAGCCTTGATTATCACATTCACATGTGACATTCCGAAATAACTTCCGCTCTGATCTTTTACAAGGAGATTTGAACCAACTGCAAGCCATATAATACTATATAGTGCAAATGTGACCATCGCAGAAATGACGGCACATATGACTGTCTTTCCGAGTTCCTTCCTCTTATTTTCCAAAAGAAGGATGAACCCTGCTCCGATAAATATCACAATGACATAATATAGACTGCTCGGAACCGTATAGAGTCCCAGCACTGCGCCGACTCCTGTAAACACATAATCTTTTCTTGTCCCGTCGCCTGACATGATCTTCTGAAGTCCAAGTATCATAAGAAGCATGCATGTTATCGAAAGTGTATATCCACGTCCCTGCACTGCCAGACTCATAATGCTGCCAAGTCCCGCATAGAATAAAGTACCGATAAACGAAACTTTACTGTCAAACGCATCTTTTAGTATCTTATGCAGAAAATAAAGATTTAAAAGTGCCGCAGCGAACGAAACGCCGCGAAGCGCGATATATCCGTTATGTGTGATCATAAGTATTGACGAAAGTACCGAATAACCGACATGATTATTCGGAAGCGGCCAGTGTATAGCCGCATATGCAGGTCCTCTGCTGATGAACCAGTAATACGTATACAATTCGTCGTACCATGGTGTTATCATGAACATCCGAAGACCGTAATATACTGCCATAACGATCATAAAGATTTTAAATACAATGTCTTCTTTTCCAATGCATGATGATGTTTTTCTGTTAAATAAAGTTTCTGATGACTGCCCGTTATCTTTCTGCATTACACCCTGTCCGCTATCGCCAAGCCCATGCCTGAACATCCGACCGCTTTAAAGTCACCCGTGCGTCCATCATTCGGCATAATATCCGTTGTTCTGTATCCTTCCTTAAGAACCTGTCTTACAGCGTTCTCGATATCATCCGCCTCTTTGTCAAGATCAAATGAATACCTGAGCATCATCGCTGCTGAAAGTATTGTGGCGATAGGATTTGCGATATCCTTGCCTGCAATATCAGGTGCAGATCCATGACTTGGTTCATAAAGTCCGAACTTTGTATCATTAAGTGATGCTGATGAAAGCATTCCGATAGAACCTGTGATCATGCTGGCTTCATCCGAAAGGATATCGCCGAACATATTTTCAGTCAAAATAACATCGAATTGTGCCGGATCATGGACAAGCTGCATCGCGCAATTATCAACAAGCATATGCTCAACCGTAACATCAGGATAGTCCTTTGCGACCTCATTTACTACGGCTCTCCACAGTCTTGAAGAGTCCAGGACATTCGCCTTATCAACGCTTGTAACTTTATTTCTGCGCTTTCTTGCAGTCTCAAAAGCTTTTATCGCTATCCTTCTTATCTCTGTCTCACTATATGTAAGTGTGTCTGTCGCAACTCTTATGCCGTCCTCTACAACCGTCTTTCTTGCACCGAAGTACAGACCGCCAGTAAGTTCACGCATTATGAGAAGGTCGAATCCATGGTCTGAAGTCTGCTTCTTAAGAGGACATGCATCTGAAAGTTCACTGAAAAGATAGGCTGGACGAAGGTTCGCGAAAAGTCCAAGCGATTTGCGTATCCTTAAAAGTCCGGCTTCCGGTCTCTTCTCAGGTGGAAGTTTATACCATGGTGAGGTTGAGGTATTGCCGCCTATCGATCCCATAAGTACGGCATCAGCGCTCTTTGCAGTCTCTATCGCTTCATCGGTCAGCGGAACACCATACTTATCGATAGAACATCCTCCCATAAGTATATCTGTGTATTTTATCTCGTGACCATATTTTTCAGATACACTCCCGAGTACTCTTTTTGCCTCTGTAACAATTTCCGGACCGATTCCGTCTCCGGGAATACAAGTGACATTCAATACCATTTTTAACATTCTCCCTTCGGATCAAAATAAAATAAATCAAATTTGCTCATAAATAAAACAAAAGGCGCCCTATAGGCGCCTTTCGCAGTTATACTCATTTTTTATCCTCTGATGTTTCAGCGCCCGGCTTCTCAATCTGAGTGATTGCCGCTTTCTGCATTGGGATACGGCAATTCTTATTGTTTCCGAATTCCACGATGACCGTGTCATCCGTAATGTCAATAACAATACCATAAAATCCGCTTGTTGTAAGAACGCTGTCGCCGACCTCGAGCTGTGAGAGCATCGCGGCCATCTTCTTCTGTTCTTTCTTCTGTGGTCTGATAAGGAAAAAGTACATAAAGCCAACTATGATAACGATGTAAACTATCATTATCATCGTTCCTCCGGTTGCTGTACTTGACGTTGCTGCTGTTCCTGAAAGTAACATACCCATATTTCCTATTCCTCCGTATCTCTTTTGCCGACTGATTTCTACTTAATACCAAATACAGTCTTTTGTTATCATACACAATTCATAATTATAAAACAAGACCTTAAGTCCTTAAAACTGAATTATTTTTCATTTCCTGATGAAAGTTTTTCAAGTGAGTCCTTTTTATATTCTGCAAACCTGTCTTCATCAAGCGCATCTCTTATTTCCTGCATCATCTTATTATAGAAATACAGATTATGTTCAACGCACATACGCATGCCAAGCATCTCTCCGGCCTTTATCAGATGATGAACATAAGCTCTTGAATATCTTCGACACACCGGGCACTGACATCCTTCCTCGATAGGACGATCATCTAGTTTATAGCATGCATTATTGATATTGATCTTGCCATAATGCGTATAGACATTACCATGTCTGCCGTTTCTTGAAGGATATACACAGTCAAAAAAATCTATTCCGCGATCGACTCCTTCGATTATGTTCTCCGGAGTGCCAACGCCCATCAGATATGTTGGCTTATCTACCGGAAGATTCGGAACCGTACAGTCAAGTATATCATACATCTGTTCATGAGTCTCCCCGACTGCGAGTCCGCCAACAGCGTATCCATCAAGTCCAAGTTCGCTGATCTTCTTCGCATTTTCAATTCTTATGTCAGGATATATCGCTCCCT
>OBMA010000233.1_pt1 | contig 30855 bp, 22 predicted proteins | sample 1539141 | NCBI WGS metagenome assembly OBMA01 (sample SAMEA3991484, study PRJEB22521) | metagenome | biome: anthropogenic terrestrial biome; feature: sewage plant; material: raw primary sludge | place: Sweden | collected 2012-09-26
TTGAATCAACGACGTCACCACCCCATTTGGCTCAAAACCAGCATCGGCTGGCACTTGTTCGTTACGGCAATTATACCAAATGCTGTCCAGATTGGCATTGTGCGCCCCCACCATATCAGCACCGAAATCATCGCCAATCATCAAGGCGTCGGTCCGCGAGACGTTCATCTGACGCAATGCAGCCTCAAAAATAGCCGCATCAGGCTTGCGACAGCCCACATCATCAGAAAGTATGACCTGCTCAAAATAAGACTCGAAATGACAATTTGTCATTTTATAAGCCTGAGATGATTTTGTCCCATTTGAGAGTATGGCCATACGATATTTAGGACAAAGGTAATCGAGCACCTCATGGGCAAACGGCATCACTTGATGCTTGGGCAAGAAATACTTATAAAACACCTCATCAAGTTTGGCCACAACCGACACATCAGTTACCCCCATCAAAGAGAGGGGCCACGCAAAACGGCGTTGATTGATATCTTCACGATTGATTTGGCCCTCACGATATTGTGTCCACAACTGGCCATTACAACGGAAATAGATGGAAAAGAACTCATCGAACGGTGGCAATATCCGTTCAAAATGAAGCTCATCGTAGGCTTCTCGCATAGCCAGCCGCGAATTTTCGTCAGTGGCACAAAGCGTGTTGTCAAGGTCAAAAAGAATAACCTTTTTATGCCTGAAATCCATCATTTAGCCAAAAATCCTTGTTCCTTCAGGAAATCAATAAATGCTTTCGAGAAGAAATCGCCATCCTTCTTGGTATAACGGATATCCGTAAAAATCTGGGCCAAGGTCTGTTTTTTATTGATTTTCAAGAACTCTACATTTTCTGGCAAGGATTCCTTGTATCCATAAATCCGGTCAATGTCGGCGGCGGAATAATCGTGATAGGTGTCCTTGTGAATCCACCCATCGGAAGAAATCCTATCTACAAGAGCAGGTGATTCATCGGGATAACCCAACGAAAGGGTGACCAAAGGAACCACCATTTCAGGTAAATCAAGAGCTTCGGCAATCGGTTTGGGATTGTAGGTAGTAGTACCCAAATAACAGATGCCAAGTCCCTGCTCTTCGGCCAACAGACTAAAAGACTGGGCCAAAGCGATGGTATCGACAGCCGCGCTGAGGAGAGACTCTATATTGTTGTAGCCTGGTACTGCCTTATTCTGTTCACACCATTTATCAAAACGATGATAATCAGCACAGAAAGTAAGAAGGACGGGAGCCCCTGTGCAGGCAGGCTGGGCAAAATGAGCAGGAGCCAATTTTGCCTTGACATCCGCATCACGCGTCACCACCACACTGTAAAGCTGCATATTGCCACAAGTGGAAGTACGTCCAGCCATGGTGAGCAATTTGGTGAGCAACTCATCATCCACCACCTTATCAGAATATTTGCGGATGGTCCGCCTATTGTTCAATACATCTGCTACACTCATATTACAAAAGAAATTAAAAACTTATTTATCAAAATTGTGGAGTCCCTCCTGCAAGAATTTGACAAACTCTTGCGGATTTTCGGAGAACACAAACGAATGGTTAAGCACGCGGCCATCAGGGGCTATAAGCACATAGAAAGGCTGTGCATTGGCCCCAAACTTGTGCTGCTGCAAATAGCTCCACTTCTCGCCGACGGTAGTCAATACCGTACCATCAGACATGGTGACGGGCTGACTAAGCGGATGACGGTCATCCACAAAAAGGGAAACCAGTACATATCGGTTGGCCAACAAATCTTGCACCTCAGGGTCGGACCATACCGCCGACTCCATTTTGCGACAATTGACACACCCATAGCCAGTAAAGTCAATAACCACCGGCTTACCCTCCTGACGGGCCACCTGCATAGCCTGGTCGTAATCATTGAAACGGGCCTCAACGGGCTTGGCATACAGCGATACTTCACCTTTCTGCCGAGGCGGGGCAAAGGCACTGACCACATTAAGCGGAGCACCAAACAAACCTGGAATCAGATATAAGGCAAACGCGAACGATGCCAAAGACAAAAAGAAACGGGGAATGGACACCACAGGCCTCTCATCATCGTTGGGCAAACGAAGTTTACCCAACAGATATAACCCAGCAAAAGCAAAAATAACAATCCAAAGGGCGGTAAACGTTGTACGGCTAAGCAGATGCCAACCATAAGCCTGATCGGCGACACTGAAAAACTTGAGAGAAAAAGCCAACTCGAAGAAACCGAGCAACACCTTGACGGAATTGAGCCAACTGCCCGAACGCGGCAAAGAATGCAACCATGACGGGAAGAAGGCAAAAAGAGTGAAAGGGACAGCCAAAGCGATGGCAAAACCCAGCATACCGATGGCTGGTCCCAACAGACTGCCCTTGGTAGCCACACTCACCAACAACGTACCAATAATAGGTCCCGTACACGAGAAAGAAACAATAACCAAAGTACACGCCATCAGCAATATGCCAATCACACCCGACGACTTGTCAGCCTTGGCATCAATAGCTGTACTCCACGAGGACGGCAACATCAGCTCAAACCCGCCAAAAAACGAAATGGCAAAAAGAATGAGCAACAAAAAAAGGAATATATTGAAAACGGCATTGGTCGACAATGAATTGAGGGCACTGGCATCAAACAGCAACGTAAGAAGCAACCCCAGCGAAACATAAATAACCACAATGGAGAGTCCATAAAGCAAAGCTTGCATACGGCCCTTACGCTTGTCGTCACTACGTTTGAGAAAGAAACTGACCGTCATGGGTATGATGGGCCACACACATGGAGTGACAATGGCAATGAGCCCACCCAACAACCCGGAAAGGAATATGGCCAACAATGAATTGGCAGCCCCATCGGAAGTCTTTCCAAAATTCTGAAGCTGACTGACAGCAGGTGTCCAAAGGTCTGCACTGCCAAAGGTGGAAGCCGATGCGACTACCGAATCGGAAGTGGCAGCCACCGAATCAGCTTTTTTATCAGCCACTGGCACCTGCGCAGTATCATCCACAGGCTTAGCCGAAACGGGGGCTGATTTGGTTACCCCCGCAAGTCCCTTACCCGAAAATGAGAATGGCACCTTGCTGGGAGGCAGACATTGCTGGTCGTTGCAACACATAAATTCAGCATGCCCCTGCAAGACATAAGCCTTAGCGGGGTCTATCACCTTTATCTTCTGACTAAAAGTGGCACCTTCCTCGTAATAACGGAGTGTCATTCCTGCAAAAGCGGCTTCTTGCTTTTCAATGGGTTTAGCCCCTCTGACAACGGGGCCTACCAACTGCACATTCTCTTTTTTATTGAACACAAACGAAGTGGAAACCGGACCATCGGCAGGCATATTGATGTCATACATGTGCCACGGACGGTCTATGGAAGCCTTAAAGGTAACCACAGCGGTACCATTGGCAGCCACTGACGATATGGAAAATGTCCACTTGACGGGTTGTACAATCTGTGCCGCCGCCGAATAGGCACCCATCAGCAACAGAAGGCAAAAACAAAAAAACTTGGCTCGTTTCATAAGCGTATCAACTTTTTGGAGAAAAGACAAAAAAGACACTTCAACCTAACGCGAAAACGTCAGACAGAGAGATGCGACCAAAAATAAGCCCACATCAGGAAAAGACCCAAACAATTAAAACTCAAAATCGGCAGCTGAGCGGGAATCAAGCACCTCTTTGATGATTTTCTTTACATTCACATGGACAGGATGCTGATCATATACTGCCAAATCGGCCCATGACCGGTGTGTGGAAATGAGAACGATATCAAAAGCCTCCTTAGGATTAGCGTTAATGCCCACCTCCATGGTATCAATTTCACTGATAATATTCTTGAGATTGAGCAAAGCCATCCTAATCTGGTCCATCTTTGCACTTTTGGCACTTTCCGTTTCAAAAGGCTTCAACTTAAAAAGCACAACATGTTTAATCATAACGTAAAAAAATAAAAGAAAAATATAAATCTAAAGGTAAAAATAGAGGGCAATTATTGCCACCCAAAACCTTATTTATTTCCAATTACGCAGCACTGCCTGAGCATTGGCATCACCTTGACGGGCTGCTTTCTGGAACCATGATTTGGCGGCTGCCTTATCGGCCTTCACGCCTATTCCTTTCAGGCAAATAGTACCCATAGCTGTCATGGCAGGCACAAACCCGCCATTAGCAGCCTTGCGAATCAGTTTGGTGCCGGCAGGCACATTTTTTGTGACTCCACGTCCCATTTGGTAGCACTCACCCAACACGAACTGAGCTGGCAGCATATTTTGGCATTTGCGGAGCCAAATCACACCATTCTTCTCATTATGGACAGCCTTTCCTCCCTGCAAATATATCATGGCCAGGGAGAGTTTTGCCTCATCCAAATTTTGATTGGCAGCTTTCTTTATCCACTCAACCGCCTTCACCTCATCTTTGGCAACGCCATGTCCCAAGCTGTAACACATACCGAGATTAAACTGGGCAGGCACATGATTCTGCGCTGCCGCCTTGCGATAATACGAAAAGGCAGAATCGAAGTCCCGCTCCACGCCATTACCTTGCTCGTAACATAAACCGGTAGAAGTCTGGGCAGGCGCATATCCTGCATCAGCCGACTTTTTGAATAGGGAGAAAGCTGATTTTTTGTCTTCCTTTACGCCTAAACCTCTCTGATAGAGCGAAGCAAGACTATATTCAGCCATAGGGTCATTCTGCGCAGCGGCCTTACGATACCAAAAGGCGGCCTGCTCGTAACTCTGCTGCTCGCCATACCCTGAATAATAACACATGGCCAAGGAGAGTTCAGCGGGCAAACAACCCTGCATACCAGCCTTGCGAAACATAACCGCCGCCGAATCAAGATTCTGAGGAAGCATCTTGCCCTCAAAATAAGCATTACCCATGGAGTTCTCAGCATACATATAATCCTGCTCAACCGAACGGCGCCAATACTTGATGGCTGAAGCTGTATCCTTGGCCACACCATGGCCTCGCAACAGACAAATACCAACATTAAACAAAGCTGGTGCATAATTCTGGTTGGCCGACTTCTCATAATAGTCAAATGCCTTGTTATAATCTTGGTTGACATTGTAACAAATGGCACCCAGATTGTTTTGCGCCGTAGGATTGCCCTGGTCGGCCGCCTTTTTGTACCATACGGCAGCCTCGGGATAATTTTGCGAAAATCCCAAGCCTCGTTCATAACAGACAGCCAACTGAATCTGAGCTGCCATATTGCCCTGGTCGGCTGCCTTGCGATACCACTTGCAGGCCTCAGCATAGTCCTGAGGTGCATCGGAACTACCTTGAAAATAATAGGACCCCAACTCATACTGAGCCACAGGGTCACCTGATTCTGCTTTTGCCTTAGTCACCTGAAAAGCATTGACTGTCTGCCCCTGCACCAATGGTTTTGATGAACCAGAATTAATGACAGGACTATTAACCAATGAATCACTTATAGGTTTGGCTGGAGTCAGCAAATTGACCTGCTGCGCTTGCGCTGCATACGCCGACAAAATTGCAATACCAAGAAGCAAATTCTTCATTTCTTCAAATTTTTTCGCAAATATAACTGATTCCAATTATTTTTGCAGAGTGAAACGGCTGCAATTTTACAGATAAATAAAGACAAAATGAACAACAGAAGCATGAGACGATTTGGCCAGCAACTGGACAAGACAGAGATAGACAAAATACTGGAGAAAAACAATTATGGCATATTGGGTCTTAATGGAGACGATGGCTACCCCTACACCGTACCACTGCATTATGTATATCTTGATGGCAAAATATATTTTCACGGCACCAAGGGAGGAGGCTACAAGATGGACTGCATCAACCGCTGCAATAAGGCCTCATTCTGCGTGGTAGACCAATCTGATATTGTGCCAGAACGATTTGCCACAAACTACCGCAGCGTAATTGTTACAGGCACCGTCAGCCAGACTTCAGCCGAAGCAAAACGCAAGGCGATGGAAAAAATAGTAAGGAATTTCAGTCCCGCCTACGAGGATAAAGGAATGGCCCTGATAGACAAGGCTATTGACATGGTGGAAGTGATGGAACTGATTATTGAACAAAAGACAGGCAAAGAAGGTCATCTGATGACTGCCGCTCGCCAAAAAGAACAAAAAAATGACTAATCTCTATAGATATTACAAAGGAGAAACAGAATGTCCTTTCGACCGAAAAGATGCTGAGGGTGATATGTTGAGCACATTCTGGCACATTGAACATCAATATGCCAATGCCATGACCGAGGACACATCTTTCCAAAACCGGTGGGAGATGGAAACTCAAGAATATATACAACGCTGCAACGAAGAAGGCGAACATAATGAAATTACAGACATCGGCCAACCCCTGCGCCTGCGCGCATTACGCTACTATGTGATGCTCAATCTTGAAAAATATCGGCCACTGAATGCCAACTGGATAAGAATTTACTAAAAGGACGACACCAAGTACCCCTGTAATCATCCCCCGCAACAACCTCTATTCATTCTCCTTGTCCTTATACAATATCTGCATCAGCGCATCCTTGTAATTCTTTCCAATTGACAATTTTTGCTTGGCAATATTGACCATATTTCCTTCAATGGCCTCAATACGGTCAAGAGCTACAATATAAGACTTATGTATACGGGCGAAACGGTTAGAAGGGAGTTCTTCCTCCAACTTTTTCAACGAATAGTAAGCTGTGATTTTCTTATCCACCAGATGAAAAGTAACATACTCACTTTGTCCCTCGATATAAATAAGGTCATCAAAATTGATGCGATAGAGTTTGTAATCGGCCTTCACCATCAGATAATCGTTGGCAGGGGCTGACGACTCAGCAGGCTGCGCTTGCTGTCTGGTGGCATTCACCTCCAGCTGGCGCTTCATGTTGAACTGCTCTGTAACCTTGTTAACCGCCTTCATAAAACTAGGGAAAGAGATTGGTTTAAGCAGATAATACACAGCACCCAATTCATAACTCTCAATGGCATACTCAGAATAGGCAGTGGTGAAAATAAACATCGGCTTTACCGACATTGACTTTATAAAATCCAGCCCCGACATCTCTGGCATCTGAATATCAAGAAAAATAAGATCCACCTGCGTATTTTGCAATGCTGCCGTGGCTTCTATAGCATCACCATAGCTGCCACTAAGTTCCAGATTAGGCACTTTGGATACATAGTCGCTCAAAAGCTTTCGGGCAGGAAACTCATCATCAATGATCATCACCCTTATTTTATCTGTGCTTTCCATAATATTATTATTTATTTAATTTATCCGTATAATCATTAACAGGAGCATCAAAATCCTTAACCGGAGATTCTGGCCTGATAGTGGTAAGAGACAAAGACACCTTGAAAAAATCATCGGCATCCTCAATATTCAAATGATGAGAATCAGGATAAAGCAATTCAAGTCGCTTCATCACATTCTGCATACCCACGCCCTCCCGTTCCGTCTTTCCTTTTTTCTGTTTAATGCCTTTGCTGTTAACGGTCTCAAAATAAAGTTGGTCACCTTTGGTAGTCAACGTAATATGCAAATACGCATTATTGACCATACCGACACCACTATATTTAAAACTATTTTCCACAAATGGCTCCAGCAGCATAGGTGAGATATAAACCAAGTCTGATTCTATCCTCTTGTCAAAAGTCAGATTAAGTTGAGACTCATAACTGAAACGTTGAAAATTGATATAATTCTCAATATAATGAATCTCGTCACGCAAAAGGATACGGTTCTGCTTGCTCTCGTCGGTTACATAACGCAACATCTCCGAAAGAATAAGAATACTGTCAGGCGCATTCTTGTCATTCATATACACCATGGAATAGATATTGTTGAGAGCATTGAACAAGAAGTGCGGATTGATTTGCGAACGCAGGAACTTCAATTCCATTTCGGTCCGTTTCTGTTCAAGATCCCCACGCAAGGCTTCTTCCTTCTTCATCTTCTGCATATAATAATAGCTAAGATTAACAAAAAAAGAAAGAATAAACAAGATGGAAATTTTGGTAAGCGGGGTTATGAAAACACCCTCATCAGCAGCATCGTCACTGATGCTGGTAACCATATCCGTATTCTGGTCAAAAAAATGCTTGGGTTCTGATGGCAACTGGGTATCAAGCAAAGAGGTACTGCGCTCAGCGTCAATCAAATCATTATAATAGGACACGATATAGGTATCAATACTGGAAAAAAGCCAAATGGAACCCGCCAACACTATTACCGAACTGGAAATAAACGCAAGAGAACCATACCGCTCAAGCAATTTAGGAATAAAAAGAGAATTGCACAAGTGTGACAACAGAATTATACCTACCAAGATAGAGGCGGAAAGAACTGCCGAAAGACGCAAATCGACACTGGTATTGCTAAGGGTCAGCAATATGTAAATGACAATCCACAATAACAATTCATCCACCCAACGCTTGTGCAAGACGGACTCCAAACTGAATATGTTTTTGAAAAATGTCATCAGCGAGACTTGTTTTTAGACCAATAAAGTTGACGCATAACAGAACCTATATCACCACATTCTGTATCACCCCCTCATACATCAAAGGTAAAATTCTTTCATTTAAAACCGAAATAAATTTTAAAATTTTTATTACAATAAGTAATAAAAAAAGTTCAAAAACGGATAAAAGAAAAGACACCTGAAATAGGGAAGGAAAATATTATTACATTTGCATCGCAACAACAAAATGTAAACAGCATTTTTCAATTGAAAATAGACTTTTCGATTTTTTGTTGAAAGAAATAAAACTTTTACTGAATGTTGTTGATTGATTTATTCAGCAGCCCTAATTTTAGGGCGTAAATAATAAAACAAGACCAAAAATCATTCATTAAATAAGTGTTAGTTTTTCTTCATTATAATTGAGTTTTTAACAAATTTAAAAAATTGGTTAAATAAGGCAAGTAAAGCCTTAGACGATGTGAATCGGCAAAAGGCAAAAGGGCTCCACCAAAAGTGGAGCCCTCTTTTTTTATGATGGACAAACAAAAGGACCACACCTTCACAGGCTGTGATCCTTTACCAAAAAATATAAAAAAACAATAACAATCGAAACAAAACAGTAATAAAAAAGGGGGTAATTGAAACCAATGAAACACAAGTACACGAAAAATTAATCATCAAACGACTGTATTCTATAAATCAATGTGTTTTGTAATACCAAAGGATTAGAGTGGGCAAAAAAGACGGTACCCCGTACTGGAGAAACAATTTCAGAAAGCACAGAACCATCATAAGGATCAAGAATACGTGCCAATACATCGCCAGGAGCAACATGGGCACCAGCACCAATCAACAAGACATAAAACCCGGCTCTTGGAGCAGAGATAGAGACCAGTTCTTCCTCATGGAAACAAACAGAATCATAACCTGCATTCTGCACTCGTCGTTTAATGACACCAATCCGTTTCAGAAAACGCAATATGGAATCGATGGCCATTTGACTATTCGTGCTATCCACTCGGCTGGTCAGACCTGCATACAGAGAAAAAGCCTTGGTACCCCAGACTTGCCAATTATAGTTGAGCAATGCCGTATCAAATGGCAAAGGCTCACGCAAAGTGACAAAAGGCAAACCGAAAAGTCTGGCTACCTGTACATCTTCATAACCCGTATGAAACATACGAATGTGAGGAACAAACTCACCTGGCATATAGAAACTGGCCATTTGCACCCCATAGGTAAAATGCTGCAACTGTGAAAAAAGAGCGGCAGCAATACGCTGGGTGGTTTCTCCTCTTTCATAACCAGGGAACATACGGTTGATATCCGTTCCATCCATAGCCCAAAAACGTCTGCTCACATTCATTGAAAAAGGGTTGCACGAAGGGATGACAAGCACAGACAGGTCGGACGCAAGTTCTCCCCTCTGTTCAAAAAGCCTCAACTGAGACACCATCTGAGAGCAGATAAACTGCTGCTGCACCTCATCTCCCCTCATGGCTCCCACTATGGCCATTGTGGGCTGACCCTGACCAAACCAGAACCCGTCGATACGAAAGTCGTCACGATAAGGAGACTTCATCTCAAACAATATTTCCCTTCTCATATATGTTCCTCCTTTATGTTAGCAACAGAGGCATTTGCCTCCTTGTTTTCAAAATTGTAGATACGAGCCATCAGTGAGCCTTCATACACAATAGGATAAGCCCTGATAGTGAACAAGAAGCCATCGACAGGAGACGCCACCAGACTGAGAACCGAGCCACGCAAAGGGTCCACAATCGCTCCTATCCGCTGCCCCTGCCGCACTACAGTGCCACATTTCAGTTCAGTGAGAAAAACACCGGACGTCTCAGCATTCAGAAAGGAGACTCTGTCACCCTTGCAGACTATCGGGTCGTCGGACAAGTCAGATTCCGCACCATCTAGCCACATGTCCAGATAGCGCATCAGCGAAAAGATGCCTCTGACAAGGGCCGTACACATACGGTCGTTAATACGCTGCCCCACCCCCATCTCCACCACCAGACATGGAGTACCTGTGGAATTGAGCGAATAGGCAAGTGTAGCCTCAAGCACCGTAGCGGCATCGTGCACCCAGATGAATGGCACATGAAGGTAACGGGCCAGCGGCACCAGCTGTTGCTCTGTGAGCACATTGATGCGCACTTGTGGAGTCTCGCGCAGATACAGATTGCTGGAGTGGACATCTATTACCACATCGGCCCCTTTCAGGTCCTCCATGACGCTATAGGCCACCTGCTCGGCCATTGAGCCACCAGGCGAGCCTGGGAATATGCGGTTCATATCCAAATCGAAATTGGGAATTCCCCTTTGAATGGTATCAATGCCCAATGGATTAAGCGCTGGATAAACATCAACTTCTCCATCAAGGTATTCAAGATGCTCCTTCAATGCCTTCACCAATTCATAACAGACCATCTGTCCCTCAAGTTCGTCACCATGTGTGCCCGATACTATACAGATGCGCTTGCCTCCCGTGCCACCAGAGATGACATTTTTTCGAACAAGCAATCGCTCTCCTACGGGGAGTTCTGTAGAAACTATAGTTTTAATCATACCTCTTGTACTGAAACATTAATAGAAGTAACCTGAGAAGTCACTCCAAGATACGTACCCCTGCTGACGGAACAATCGGCAGCATCACGTCCGTGGGCAATCTTGATATACCCGTAAGAAATGCGGCAATTGTTGGTAGGGTCAAATCCTATCCATTCCTTTCCATCCCAAACCTCAACCCAGGCATGGGTAAGTCCCGTACCGAGCAGCAATCCGGCAACATAACGTGCTGCAAAACCACGCTGACGACATACCGAAATCATCAGATGGGCGAAATCCTGACAAACTCCCTTGCGCAATGAATACACATCGGCGGCGGTGGTCTCCATAAAAGTGGAACCCGCTGAATAGACTACCCACTGGTTTACCCATTGACAAACAGAGGCTGCAGCATCGACAATGGTAACAACCGATGGCCACGCATAACAAGCCATTTCCGGAATAAATGGAACAAGCCGCGAGAACATCCTATAATAGGGAGCCACCTCATCGGCAGGTATTGAATATTCACTCAGCGCCACAATGCCCGTACTGACATATACCAATGAGGTGTGTGGCTCCGATGTGCCACCATAAACCAACTGATTGCCAAAAGAATCAGTACAACTCTTGGTCCAAAACAGAGGTGACAATACCAAATGGGCAACCTCGACCTGCTGGCAGGCATTGGCACACGGAACACATCTTAGCTTGATGGCGTGAACCGAAACCGGAGCACCAAAAGTGACACTGGTTCTATAATCGTAAAGAAACCGCTTCATAGGCCACTGTATATTATATGTCAGACCTTCACCAACTTGTTAATATCAGCCAAAAGAGAAGAACTGAGAGCGTCGTTTGCCAAAGAACCTGGCAAATTGGAAAAAGCGCCATCCAGCCGTTGCTCAACCACCTCGTCAAACATAAGATAAGCCACAGGAGCGCCAGTCCGTTTCAAACTTTCGTACACAGCCGTCACCCTTTCATAAGGGAAAGAAAAACGCAAAAGAATATCAATGTTCTCAACATCCTTGCCAACCTGCATCATGTCAAACTCCTTGGGATTGAACACATGTTGGTCGGCAGCCCCCCAGAAAGCCAGCGACCAATCAAGGATGGGCTGTAACTTTGAGATATTGGTTACCCCCTTGGACGAACACTCATTGATGTGGGCTATGCTCATCTCTATGAAACTGAGCGTATCTGACGAGATATCCTCACGAAGCAGAATGGCATTATCCTTAGCCTTGACCAATGCCGAAATCACCGAATTGGGATTAGAGGCATCGAACATCATACCATAGGTAAAATCGGAAGTGGTGGAATAATTGGCCAAAGGATCCAGCTTGAGCCAAAAATGCCGATAATCGTCAGGCTGCCCATCTATCATTTTATCAAAACATTTATTAAGAAGCAGCAATGTAAGGTAAACACGTTCCTCATATCGCCCCAACCAAAACAAGCGGTTGGCCTTCATTACCGAAATAATATCACTTTTAACCATATTGCAAAATTGTTATTGTCATACATAAAAAAATCATTCGGTCATCACCCATGTATCCTTAAACCCGCCACCCTGTGACGAATTGACAACAAAAGAGTCAGGATTACGCGAGAATCGGGTCAATCCGCTTTTCCACACTTTTGTGTCATGCCCCGATACCACAAAAGCACGCAAGTCGGCTTTACGGGCCACCAATTTGCCATTCTCCAAAATGTCCAAATCCTTAAAATCGATAACCTCCTGAGCTATCCATCTACGCGGATTGTCAACAATAAGCCGTCTCATCTCATCCAGTTTTTCTGGAGACAGGTCACGTCCAAACACCACACCATATCCGCCAGCCTCGCTCACCTCCTTAATCACCAACGAATCAAGATGCGACAACACATAATCGTAATCCTGCTTGAAATAAGGCAAATAGGTAGGCGCATTCTGTAAAATCGGCTTTTCTGAAAGATAATAGTCTATCATTTTCGGCACGAAATAATAGATACCTTTATCATCAGCCGCCCCATTGCCAATGGCGTTAATAAGCGCCACGTTGCCAGCCCTATAAGCCTCCATCACATTAGGGACACCCAAAAGGGAAGTCGACTCAAACATGAGCGGGTCCACATAATCGTCACTGATACGACGATAGATACATCCCACCCTTTTCTTTTCCTTATACATTCCCGCATAATAAACTTTGCCGTCGGCCACAAACATATCACCAGGAAAAGCCAAGGTGGCACCTGTCTGCTCTGCAAGATAGGAATGTTCAAAAAAGGCGGAGTTGTAACGACCAGGAGTAAGAATGACAGAGATGCCTCTGTTGGCATTCATGTCATCCATCATCTGGCGCAACAAATCGGCATAATCACGATTTTCGGCCACGGCATTCAGGGCAAAGGTAGACGGAGAGACCTTGCGGGACACTGTTCGGGCAATCATTGGATAACTGGCACCCGAAGGAATGCGCAAGTTATCCTCGAGCACATACCAATGGCCATCTTTGCCCTCCACCAAATCTATACCTGCTATATGGGCATAGATGCCACCCGTAGGATTGATACCCTCACACTCTGGCAGATATCCTTTGGACGACAAAACGAACTCTTCGGGAACCACCCCATCCCGAATGATTCGTTTGTCATGATACACATCCCACAAAAACTTGTTGAGGGCCGTGACCCGTTGGCGCAACCCAGCCTCCAAATAGTCCCAATCCGTTTTGGATATGACACGAGGCACTGAATCGAAAGGGAAAAGCTGTTCGTTAAAAACCCCATGCTTATATACTCCGAAACGGACTCCATAACGTTCCATCCATTTGTTGACAGCATCACGGCTATCAGTCAAATCTTTTATGTCAATCACACTATCCATAATACATCAAATTATAAAAAGATTTCACTTCCACCGAAGCCCCCACCCATGGTAAATTACGAATGTCAAAATGGAAGTGAAATATCTTTTTTTGTTTCTTTTTGGTTTTATTTTCAAAACAAAATTAAACAATAAGACAGTAAAATACTACAAATTATAGCACAATGTAAAACAAAACAAAGAACAGATTTCCATTTTGATAAAAAACACGACAAAATAGAGACAAACTGCAACAAAAAGAGGTCTATTAAAGTAAAAATGTAAAAAGACTCCCATCAATCAACAAAAGAAAGGCCAAGCCTAAAAAGGCTCAGCCTATTGTTAAATCATGATAACCAACTATTTATTTGTCAGGAACAAAATATCCATTGTGTTCCTTTATATAATCCATCAATTGTTTAAAAATGAAATTACTGGACAATACTTTAGGATTTCCCAGCAGAATAAGTTGCTTGCGTGCACGGGTAATCGCCACATTTAATTTAGGGTCAATGATACGTCCTGCATCGTCAGAGGGGTCAATAAAGTTGTTTAATGTCAGAAAATCGAGCTGATACAACTGCTGCACAGTAAACGAGTAAATAATGATATCACGCTGGCTACCTTGAAAACGCTCAACGGTATCAATGGTAATCTGACTGAGTTGAGGTATGTGGAGTTGCTCAACGCACTTGCGTATCATGGCAATCTGATTGCGATACGGCACAATAACCCCCACTGTCTGCTCAGAATCAAAATCATCGGCACAGAATCGGAATATACGGTCAAGCACCACTGCCACCATTTCTGCTTCCTTGGTGTTGACCTTATCTGACAAATCTGGATTCAGACAGAAATCAGAAGGAATAAAAAGCAGACGGTGCTGTTTAAGCGCCATATCAAGGGCATCCCGTCCTTCCGGCTGATATTGCAAATCAGCATCAAGCTGATGCGCCAGTGGCACCGGTTGCAGATGTTCTTGCAAATAAAACATCCGATTCGGGAACTCCGCTATTTCGGGGTGCATACGTCCCTGCTTACTCAGTATCCCCACAAAATCAGAACAGCCTCTCCTATATTCAGAGGATATAAGCCGATAGAAAAGAGATACCGCACAATTGGAAAAGCCAGCCTTTTGCAACTCCGGGTCAGTAATGGCAGAATCGGTCTTACTCTGCAACACCACTGCTGGCAACTGTTTATAGTCACCCACCAAAATGAACTTTGAAATGTCACATACCTCTGTGCTGTGCTGATGCGAGGCAAGCAACCCCACAATATCAGGCTCAAGAATCTGAGAAGCCTCATCAACAATAGCCAAAGAAAAAGTCTTCAACGATAGCACATAAGGCTTGGACGACAAGTAAGAAACCGTACCCACCACCACACGCACAGACTTCAACTGCGCTTTAACCGCAGGGACCTTGAAATCAGCATGAACAAATTGATTGTTGAGCAGGTATTTACGGTACAACGGGTTACAACTGCAATCACGCCCAAGCCTCAGGAAGTTGAGCCCCGCCTCACACAACATGGAACAAATCTCATCGACCGCCCTATTAGTATAGGCCAGCAACAAGACTGACGCCGATTCAGAAGATTGCAGTTCCTCCTGAAGCAAAAAACGAAGTGCGCGATGTGTTTTTCCTGTACCAGGAGGCCCCACCAGCAGGAAAAAATCATTGGCCTGCTTAGCCTTCAGCAACAAGGAGTCACAATCAGGGTCATAGGAGCGTGACAAACATCTGGTATCGTCCCGCAAAGGCAAACGCTGTCCTAAAAGCAACTGTCGGCGTGACTCTGGAGCGGTCAGCAACTCGTGCAAACCTCGCAGGGCCGAATCGAAAGAGGCATCAGTGGATGCATGTTCCATGGCAAACAGAGTTGATTCAGCGCCAAACACATCGGGATTCTGCTGACCATCACCCAACTGAACCAGCAAACGGGAAGATGACAACTCAAGCAAGTTGGCCGAATAAAGAATACTGTGCCGCACATCAGGAATCTCACCCTTGGCATACGAATACAGATAAACCATATCGCCAGGTCTGAAATTCGGCAAAAAATCCATTCCCTGATCTGGCACATCGAGCGTGATAAGGTCAAAACCATTAAAATCAGAAGATTTTTCCTTTTTCACAATGGTGAGATTCACAAAAATGTTGCCCGACTCACGTTTGCGGTCAAGTGGCATATTCCAGAGGTCAGAATTGCAACCCTTTGCCCCCTCCTGACTGCCAATTTTGGAAAGTTGCAACTCCTTGAACGAGAAGGTACACATACGACAGAAATAGGCCCGCATCAAAGGAGACATATTCCTCAGCGGCTCTGTTTTCTCCAGTATTTGGGGCAATAACCATTGAATAAAAAAACGATTATCGCAATGCCTTTCATTAAGACATTCCGGTGTTATCTGGTCTACAATTTTGTCAAAGCCATTCTCTGCAATTGCTATTTCAGTAGTTACCAACCTATTCCGGAATCTTACAGTATCGGCAAAGAGGTCGTTGAGATAGGCCACATTCACAATGCCATCTGACGGAGCATATTTTGAGTAGAGCAACTTGATATCGATATCACGGCTATGCACCTGAAAATTGTAATGCATCACCCCATAATAGAGCAGCAACTGAACCAGATGTTCTTCCTTTGCCATGTGTCCTTGCCTATACTGAGGATTCTCAATATTACCATTTTTGCCTGATTTTTGCTCCACCAGAAGTTTAAAATCAGAGGTCATCAAATCGACACGTCCCAAAATACCAAGACTTTCACACACAAACGAAGGTTCAAGCAAAGCCTTGTTGCGGTCAAAATCACCTTGGTCAAACAGTTCGTGCACTGTCATACACAGATTACTGGCTTGCGTACGGGCACTATCAACAAACGAATCTGTATTAAAATCAGGGCAGGTGCAAAACTCTATCAGTTTTTCACGACAATTATGACGGATGGTAGAGGTTACTTTATAATCATCAGTATTATCGGTATGCAAAATATCATCCAATGCCGAACTTGCAAAGTTACCGAGCAAGATAGGTTGGGAATTGGGCCGACGTCCCATTTTATTCATAATAAACGAATAAGGATGATGGCCATATTCTGAATAGGAGTGCGCAATGGAACTGATATCTATCATAAAATCCGGCTCCACCACTATAAAACGGGGAATCACCATTTTACCATTGATGGTACAATCGAGCAGATTAAGCTGCATGCCAACCTTCAGCAATGGCTGCAAATAGGAGAAATCATTCTCTGAAGCGGTATATGACACAGAAAAATCAGACTGCCTGGAATCAAGGTCGGCCGTTACTTTCATCACCTCGTCATTCCAGCCATTGACAATGCAACGCACGCACTGCATATCCACTTTGCCAAGGACAGGAATTGGAGCCACCTTTGCAGGCAAAATCTGTTGCAGATTATATGGAACAGCGACGCCAAAAACACTGGATATAAAATTGGATAGTGAACGCAAATCAGAAAACAATGCCTCACGGGTGTACTCATAAGTATGGGTATGCCGGCGCACCGACTGTATGGCATACTTGTCGGCACCCGAAATGCGATGCCGACGACAGACAAAGTCGACTTGAAAAAACAGACTGCCAAAATTCTGATTGACAGATTTGAGGTCCTCCTGGCATACCGCCACCAGCAAATCGCGGACTACCGCTCTGACATGCGTCATCTGCTGCAAATCCGCTACGTCTATCAGGTCATAAATACGGTCAAAAAATTCGTTGCTTTTATCCGTATTGCTCACTTTCTCCATTTTCAATCCTATTTAATGCAAAATTAGAAGAAAAAAGAGGCAGTAACAAGATAATTTGCTGAGAGTATTTAAAAGAATGAATCAGAGAGGATAAATAAACTTGAATTTTTTCCAATATTTGGCCTTCTGATAAGATGAAATGGATAAAGCAGGAACTCTCACAGCGCAGGCCTTGACATTGACACCCTCAAAAGGGTCTTCGGCACATAACGGCGGATTGGGTGACTTACAGATGATATCAAACAACTGCAGACAATCAGAAAAAACATTTTTACCCAATTCGGTATTGCCCAGCAAGGTGATTTTCTTAAGTTTCAGACAGCCCTTAAAGGCTTCGGTTTCAATTTTACTCACATTCTTAGGTATAACAATTTCGCTCAGGGCCAAACAACCCGAGAAGGCATTCAAACCTATGAGAGACAGATTGGGCGGCAATGAAACATAACAAAGACGGGAACATCCCGAAAATGCGAAATCGCCCAGCCGTTCCATGTCACGGGGCAACGTGATTTTACACAAATTGGAACAACTGCGGAAAGCTCCCCATTTCACCTTTGAAAGGCCATAAACGCCCGACAGGTCAATATCTGACAACTGGGCGTTAGCCCGCAGAATTTTGCCAATGAAGTCAATATCTGCCTCCGACAAGGGGCCAGAAACCTTCAGCGAAGTTATATTCTTTGCCTCTTCATCGGTAACCATCAAACGAAGTTCACCACCTTTTGTCACTGAAACATCCTTGAACGATTGTGCCCAAGAGCACAAGCATGACAAAAAGCAGAGTCCAATGATAACACATCTTTTCATCACTCAAAAATTTTATAAACACAAAACAAAAACAATACCAAACCGACCAATGATGGACTGAATATACAATCAAACAGCGTTATTCACCATTAGCCATAGCCTCTACCGTGAAAATGGACCAAGGAGCCCCCTGATAACGCGGCACCGCCTCTGACAATGTAAACAAATGCCCATAAGGAGACTCAAAACGACGGACAAAAGCATTGGCCTTACATTTAGGAGGATAGGAAGCATACGAAATGAAATTCTCAATCCGCTGACAATTCCAGAACGCATAATCACCAATACTCTCCACACTGCCCGCCATTGTTATGGAGTTGAGTGCAGAACAATTCTGGAAAGCACTGTTCCCTATATATTTTACACCCTCAGCTATGTGCAAAGTCATCAATGAAGAGTCCTGAATAAAAGCTCCCATACCGAAATAAGTCACACTGCCAGGAATATTGATTGCCGACAACGATTGGCAATCGGCGAATGCACTATCCCCAATTGACTTGAGGGCCTGTGGTAACGTGACTGCCGACAAATTGACAGAAGAGGCAAAAGCGCCAGTCTCTATACTGAGAATACTGTCAGGCAATACCAAATCCGCCTCATCATTGCCCACGGGATAAGCAATGATAGACTTGCCATCACTGCTGCAAAAAAGATTACCCAACAACTTATAATTATGACCTGAATAGCTGAAATTTTTCAATTTGCGACACCCATAAAAAGCATAATTGCCCAACTTGCGCAACCCAAATGGCAAATCGGCCACCGAAAGGCTGGAACAATGGCGAAAAGCATAATTGCCTACCGAAAGCACCCCATTGGGCATATCCACTTCCGTCAGATTGACATAACCGTCAAAAGCATGGTCGGACAAATTCACAACCGATTCTGGCAAGTAGACTACAGAAAGGACAGATACACCTGCTTTCCCAGATGCCACATTCAAGGAGAAATCGCTGATACCCGTCACCTTACGCATATCCAACACCCGCAAATGGTTTCCTTTCTTTATCTGTCTGACCAAAAATGACATATCTCGCGCATTCAATTCTCCTGATATGGTAAGATTGTTGACCGTCGCCCAAAGCGAATCGGTGAGCATATACGACATCAGACCTGGTTTTGGCACCTGCAACAGATAGGTACCCACTATGGCCTTGAATCCATTCCAATGTTCATCCGCACGATAGGCCGACTCTGCCTCCTCTGGCACATACAACGTATGACCAAGAGTGGACTGTGAAAACATATTAGGACCACTCATAGGAGGGTTGGCAGAAGTAGACTGGACAGAAAACAAGCTGGAACAGCCAGAGAAAGCACCATCGCCTACCACTCTGATTTGAGATGGCAATGTAACCGACGACAGATTGGTACAATTCATGAAAGCCCGCTCACCAATCCCCATAAAAATGGCAGGGAACGAAATAGATGATAGGTTGGAACAGTCAGCAAAAGACTCTTCTCCCACTCCGTATAATTTTTCAGGAAAAGTGACAGAAGGCAATGACGAGCAACCGGCAAAAGCCCGTTTCCCTATTTGTACCAATTCAGACGGGAATGTAATGGATACAAGAGAAGAACACCCAGAGAATGCACGATCACTGATTTCGGTCAGGCCATTGGGTAAATCAATACTGTGTAATTGGGAACAATCCTCAAACACACGGGGTCCCAATGTTTTCAAGCCTAGTGGCAAGGCGACAGATCGCAGGCTCGAACACTGCCCAAAAGTACCCGACTCTATAGACTTGACCGCATCGGGCACCACTATCGACATAAGCGATGAACAACCTGCAAAAGCATTACTGCCAATAGAAGATACGGACTTAGGCAACGCTACTGATTTCAAATTGATACAACCATTAAAGGCCCAATCACCCACAGAAACCAGATTGACAGGAAGGTTGATAGCTACCAGATTGGAACAACCTTGAAAAGCCTTGGATCCAATCACTGTAACCGTATTTGGAATAGATATGGACGACAGTTTGGAACAATTTTTAAACGACTCCTCCCCTATTGATTTAACCCCCTTGGGCAAATTGATAAATGAGATGCCACTACCAAGAAACACTCCCGTACCAATAGAGGAAACCGAATCCGGTATATGAACCGACTTTAACTTTTGGCAGCCCCAGAAAGCGCCATCACAAATGTTGCGCAAGCTGTCGGGCAATAAGATGCTGGTGAGACTATCACAGCCACCAAAAGCCTCTTCTCCAATAGTACGGACATCAACAGGCAACATGAAATTGCCTTTTTTGCCAGCAGGACACAGAACGATACGATGATTAAAATCATATACGGCCCCATCCACCGACTTGAAATTCGGATTTTTTTCGTCAATATTCACCACCTGCAAGTTGCCACATCCACTGAAAGATCCCCGCTCAATGCGGGATACACTACGAGGCACATCCACCGAGACCAGATTGGAACAACCACTAAAAGCATAAGACTCTATAACTGACACCTTTTTGGGCAATCGGATAGAGACCAAGCCAGAACAACCACGAAACGCCCCATTGGCTATTGCGGTTAATGCATCGGGCAAAACAACAGATTTCAGACTGGTCCACCCCGAAAAAGCGCGTGGCACCAAGGTGGCATTGTCCAATTCAGAAAGATTGAGCGAAGTCACCCCCGTCGATTTCAGAAAGGCAAAATCCGAACGGTCCAACTGTCCCTTGACAGAAAGCGAACGGACGGACTGCCATTCATCAGCCGACAACATGCTCTGCAACGAACCTGCGTCCTTCACCTTAATCTTGCGCTCGGCAACCGACGGCAGTTGGGCATAAAGACCCAACGAGCAGCACAAGAGGAGGATTGCCATTATATATTTTTTGATAGCCATTTGTTTCTATATTTAAATGAAATCATTGTAAATTTAATGAAATAAGCAATCAAAAGAATAAAAAAGACCATAAAAAACACATGACAAAAGAAAAAAATAAGAGAGGTACTGGAAAAGATGCAAGAAGAGACACTACCTAACAAAAAAAGCTGCCTCATTACGAGGCAGCTTTCTCTACAAATATGAAAAATATCAATTTGTCTTAAACTTAACCTGAATCATATAACCATTCACATTGGTCCAAGGAGTGCCATCTGTATCAAGCAATACATCAATGTTTGCTCTTCTGGCACGGGCATAACCATCAGAACGGAAGTCCGTAATATAATCATAATCACAACAAGTGATAGGACTACCGAAACGGTCAATCAATCCATACTTGTCACCCACCTTCACACGGGCAGCACCCATCTGAAAATCACGGGCATCTTCATATATAAAGTCTGTCAGTTGCTCCCCATTGGCATTGATATAGCCGTATTTGACAGAACCATTCTCCGACTTGCCAACAGCCGCAAATCCCTCATGAAAAGAACCTGCCACGTCAAAAGCATTAGGAATGACAACTGTACCGTCAGTGCTGATGTAACCATATTTGAAATAGTCATCAGCAACAGCGGCAAGGCTCTCACTGAATGGCTTGGCATCCTTATACGACTTGTCACCCAAACGGGAACCATCCTTTTGCAAGAAATACGCATTTCCGGCATCATCCTTCACTGCCGATAATCCATAACTGAAATTGGCAGCCGACTTATAAACGAGAGGAATCACCTCTTTTCCATCGGCATCAACAAACCCATACTTGCCATCACGGCCCACACGCCCACGGTCCTCAACAAACTCAGAGGCATAATCATATTTAGCCTTAACTACAAATTTGCCTTTGGCATCAACATAGCCATACAAATTCTTCTTCAACTGGCGTTTAGGGCTTGGCCATTTGACTGCCATCTCCTTCTCTGCATCCGGACGGAACTTGCCATAAGGGTAAGCATAGATGAATTGCATATAGGCATCCTTGGTGTTGGCAGCGCGGGCAGCAGCAAAGGCATCCTGCTGAGCCTTCAGTTTGGCAGCATCCTCGGCAGCAGCCTGCTGACGACGGACGGCCGCGGCCTGAATGGCTGCCTGCTGCTTCTGTGCAGCCTCTTTTTGCGCCTGCTCGGCAGCCTCTTGTTCAGCCTGACGCTGCTTAGCCTCGGCCTGCATCTGAGTTGCTTTTTGGGCAAAATATGCATTCAGTGAACTTGAGATAGAAGTCATCTCATCATATCCAGAGTCGTGACGCGGTGATGCAGCAAAATAGGCAGCACAAGCTGTACGGGCAGCCACATAATCACCCTGTTCATAACAGATTTTTGCTTCGAGATAGGAGGTGCGCGCCGTAGGTTTTCCCAACAGATTATCAGCGTAAGTCAGTTTGGAAAGAGCCGTTTTGTATTTTTTTTCGTTGTAGCTCTCAAAAGCAATCATATAAGCATCTACTGCCATCTTTTCCTTGCCCGACAGCACCCTGTCACTCATTTTCAAATGAATCATAGGCGCAGCCGATGTAGCGGAAACTGTTCTTACCGTTTTTGCAGATTTCTTTACAGACCTGCCCTTAGCCACGCGTTTGGCCGAAACATTCATCAAAACCAAACAGGAAGCGACTACCAAATATATTATCTTTTTCATTACAATATCTACTTAAAGTGTTATGGAATAATGGAAATTACTCATCCTGACAAACGCGGAATCCAATGCTCTTGCTCTTATAATTCACATCGAGCTTTTGGTCAAGCGAGATGGCACAGTTAGCCGCGTCATCAGTCCACGACCCGCCCTTTGCGATTCGGGTCTGCTTGTCAAAAATGTTATTGGTCCACTCCGATACATTGCCGGTCATGTCATAAATTCCCAATTCGTTAGGCGACTTTTGAGCGACAGGATGAATGTTCTCTTCGGAGTTATAAACGGTCCAGGCCACTTCATCAATATTATCACTACCACTAAACTGGGTTTCAGTAGTATTCTTGCTGCCCCCTTGTGCGGCATAGACCCATTCGTCAACACGTGGCAAACGATACTTCAACCCTGTCTGGGCACTTAGTTTCTTTACGAACTCGGTAGCCTGCTGCCAAGTGATATTTGATACCGGACAGTTACGGCACTCTGGCATGGCACCACCCATCACACGTCTCCACTGGTTCTGTGTGATCTCTGTCTTGCCTATATAAAAGGACTTGACAGACGAGTTACCCTCAACATAAACCAAATCGAGACCACCTACACTGCGCGTATTCTTATAATCCTGATACAGCTTGATTTTGGCCAAACGTGCCTGCGCATACTGAATGGTGGAATCAAGGTTGAGTACCTTCTGAAAATAGATGGAGGCGTTGTTGTAATCGCCCTTCTTGTAGAAATCCTCAGCTGACTTTTCATAAGAGAGTGTCAAATCATACGGAGGAACAGTGGTCTTCCAAAAATCAAGGCTGGTGGTTTTTACCACCGGAATTGACGAACGATTGGAAAAATAAATATCAGCTGCGCCTGTAGTGTCATTTTTAGCCAGACAAGCTGACAGACGTCCTATACGGTTCAACTCATTAATAATATAGTTGCACGACTCAACAGGCCACTCCAGCGAGACTTCCTGATTGACAATATCAATACGCGTTGAATTATTGAACACGCCTCTCAACGAGGAACCGAAATGACGGATTTGAGGGTTTGGATCCAATTTTCCTGTGCGTATATCATTTGTCTTGAACCAACTGTCAATAGTGGCATCTGAAATAATCACGCCAGGTTTGTTGATATCCTGCTTGCCTATAACCACATCGGTGAACATATTGCGCCAGATTCCGGTTGTAAGTATCTGTGGGGCATAGTTGGCACCTGCCACCTCAACATAAGGCACCGACATGGATGCCTTGGCTGAAGCTATGTAAGCATGCAACTTCTCAGAATAGAACATCACGGTAAACTTGAAATCTGCCTTGGTAGGGGCTATATGCGAAAAACGCATTGCCAAATCAGGATAATCTTTCACATCTTCAGAGGTAACCCGTTTGCCATTGACTGTAAACTCGTTGCGGCTATACCAAACCACATTGGCCAGATAGCCAGGAGCACCAAGTACCGTCTTGTAGGTGTAGTTGACACGGCAAGAATCCATTAAATAGGCATTGCCTGAAGGATACTTCGCCTTACAAGGGAACGAACCCGAAATCTGATCTGTTTGCTGGCCAAAAGCCGTCATCGACGACAACAGGGCAGCAAGAAGAGTTAAATGAATCTTTTTCATCAGAGATTATTTTATGTTTTATATTTTTACACGGTTTACAAATCTAAAGCCACAATTTACAAAAATAAATATTTCATTTGATTTCACACAACTTTAGCTCAACTTTTATTTGAGAAACAATAATATAGCAGAAATTTCAGAATGTAAATCACGACACCTTATACCCCGAAATTTGTCGCTTATTTTTAAACAAGTATAATGCCAAAATTGTAAATTTATAGGAAAAAAAGTCCTTTTTTACACATTTTAGTCACTTTTGCACATATTATAGGCTGAAATAGTACAAAGAAATCAATATCCCAAAATTTTCATCATTGACTTGTAACTCTGTTCTTTGGCGAAAAGTTTGGTATAATATTCTCCATTTTCGTCCAATTCGATAATAACAAGTTTAGGAGCGGGAATAAGACAATGCTGTATGCCGCCAAAACCGCTCAAAGCTTCCTGATAAGCCCCCATGTGGAAGAATCCGATATACTGGTCACGGTCGGGAGCGTATTTGGGCAAGAAAATGGCATTGGAGTGCGCCTCTGCATTATAGTAATCCTGACTATCACAAGTAAGGCCACCAAGGTGAACCCGTTCATATTCCTTATCCCAGTTGTTGACTGCCAAAAAAGGGAAGCGTTGGTCAATGGCCCAGGTATCTGGCAAAGTGGTGATGAATGAACTGTCAATCATATTCCAAAGTTCCCTGTCGTTCTGCTTCTTCTGGTTGACAATAGAGTAAAGCATGGCTCCGCTCTCGCCCACCGTGTAGGACCCGAATTCGGTAAATATATTAGGCTCAGGCACTCCATTCAAATTACATGTGTTTTTTATCTGCGATACAATTTCTTCCACCATATAGGCATAATCGTAGGTAAAATCAAGATGTGCCTGGATGGGAAGACCACCACCGATGTTGAGACTGTCGAGCGTAGGACATATCTTGCGCAGTTCACAATATTTCTCCACACATCGGTTCAACTCGTTCCAATAGTAGGAGGTGTCACGGATACCCGTATTGATAAAGAAGTGAAGCATTTTCAGCTGCACCTGATTGTTGTCCTTTATTTTCTCTTCATAATAAGGTATGATGTCTTTGTAGCACATTCCAAGTCGCGAAGTGTAAAACTCGAACTTCGGTTCCTCCTCGGTGGCCACCCGTATACCCACCTTGAAAGGCTTGTCAAAGCCTTCGAGCAGTTGGTCCAGTTCAAACACATTGTCTAGGATTGGCACCACATTCTCAAAACCCTCGTTTATCAGATTCTGAATGCCCTCGACATACTGCGGACGCTTGAATCCGTTACAGATGATGTATTTGTCTTTGACCAGCATACCCTCCTCCAGCAGGGCATCGAGCAGATTGACATCAAAAGCCGAAGAGGTCTCTATATTGACATCATGCTTGAGCACCTCCTCCATCACAAACGAGAAGTGAGAACTCTTGGTACAATAACAATAGTTGTAATCACCTTGGTAATCAACCTTGGCCATCGCCACATTGAACATACGCCGGGCCGATTTGATATTCTGCGCAATCTTGGGAAGATAGGCAATACGCAGCGGTGTACCATATTGTTTTATCAAATCCATCAAGGGAACATTGAACCAGTAAAGTTCGTCATTCTCCACCTTGAATTCCTCTGTGGGGAACTCAAATGACTGCTCAATCAAATCAACGTATTTGTTTTTCATTTTTGATTTTTAATAATCCAAATGAGCTAAATCTGAAAATTTGAGCAGATGTAAATCACTTGGATTGGACCAACTATTGAATTGTAAAATAGAAAAGCGGTGCAAATTTATATAATATAGTGTTACAATGTACAGCTGAAGGATGTGAATTATGTGTTACAAATTGAATAAAGACATTTTTTTCGTATACGGCGGAATAAAAAGACAAAAAAGACATCGGCAAATGCTGTTGTTTTTCTAATTTTGTAACTGAAACGCATAATGCGAGACATTCACATTTAAACCGTTGCAACAAATCCAAAACTAAAACAGAAGAATTATGGCAGAAGCAGATGTTCAGCAACCCGAAAGCAGGCGCAAACTACTGAAAGTGGGGCTATGGTGGGTGGCATTCAATGCTGTCATCATCAACATCCTATCCTATAAGTATCTGGAATTGGCTCCATCGGGAGTCTCTTTTTTTCATAACTTATATCTGTTCCTTTTTTCGGTATCCTATATGTGTTTTGTGGCATTGTTGCCCCTCATATTCGTATATGTGCCAGCACTGATGCTGTCACGCCGTCGCAAACAGATGTGCCGCATATACGGAGCGGCGGCCTACACGCTATATCTGCTGATAATAATAGTAGACTCCTACGTGTTCTCGCTCTACCGTTTTCATCTGAATCACACCGTGGCCGAACAGATATTCGCGCCGGGTGCCACCCAAGTGTTCGAGTTATCCATCCAGATATACATTCTGGCAGCGGTCGTTGTGTCCGCCCTTTTCATGCTGGAGATTCTGTTCTTCAATCTGTCCTATAAAATAGTGGAAAAGACCAACGACAGGATTCTGACAGTACTGATAGGCACCATTGCCAGCTTGCTGCTGATAACCCAGGTTACCCATGCTGTTGCCGCTGCCAGAAATGACCACAGCATCACTTGTTACGACAAGTACTTGCCTATGAGCAAGCCACTTAACATCAATTCTATGCTCAGTTGCATGGGTATGCAGGTCAATCTGAACAAGGAAATAGAATTCACTGGGAAAAAATACAACTATCCGCTGAAGCCGATCACTGAGACAGAAAAGAAACCTATGAACGTAGTTGTGATTCTACTGGATTCATGGACCCACAACACACTCGACAGCACCATCTGCCCCAATATCTTCAATTTTGCCAAACAGGCGGCGGTATTCACCAATCACTATAGCGGCGGCAACTGCACCCGCAACGGTCTCTTCTCGCTGATGTACGGACTTCCCGCCGTATATTGGTACGACTTTAAGGACCAACACATACCACCTTTGTTGATGACAGAACTGAAGAAACATGACTATGACATCAGTCTCTACCCCAGTGCATCTCTCCGCAATCCCGCTTTTGACCAAAATGCTTTTTGCCTGACCCCTAACCAGTGCGATGCCACATCTGGAGAAAAGGCATGGGAACGCGACCGCAACCTGGCTCTGAACTTCATCAATTACGTCAAGGCCAAACAAGACAACCGCCCATTCTTCTCACTGCTGTTCTTCGATTCACTGCACAGCATGTTGCTGCCCAGCAACTATAAAGCCCCATTCCAGCCTACATGGCAATACCCCGAATATGCCATGTTGGGAAAAAACACAGACCCCAAGCCTTTCGTCAATTTGTATAAAAACATGGCAAGTTACCTCGACGGATATGTGGGACAGATTATCAATGAACTGGAAGCCAAGGGCATGATGAAAAACACAGTCATCATCATCACTGGCGACCATGGGCAGGAATTTAACGAGAACGGGAAAAACTACTGGGGACATAACGGCAACTTCTCGGAATACCAGCTGCATGTGCCGTTCATCTACTATATGCCAGGGCGTAAACCCGCCATCTACAATCACTGGAGTGCACACTACGATGTGGCACCGACTCTGCTGCACGATGTACTGGGAGTAACCAATGAGGCCAGCGACTACTCCATCGGCCATAGTCTGTTCGACACGACCCCTCGCACCTATCTGCAAGTGGATGGATATAATGGTCTGGCACTTATCCGTCCCAATGGGTTAATCACCAATGTATATTATGACGGTACTTACGACATTGTGGACCGTCATCTGAACGAACAATACGACATGAAGTTTGACGAGCAATTATATCAGGAGGCGATGGGCAAGATTGAAAGTTTTTACAAGAAATAATCACATCATCTTTCTAAACAATAACAGCCGCACTCCAATTCAAGGGTGCGGCTGTTTCCACTTCCATAGCTTAGACTTTCAGTGCAAAGTAATTAAAACAAACAACTAAAAAAACTAAAATCAATCAAAATGGAACAAAACTTTCCATATCATTTCTTTAGACGATACAAAGATATAGGATATTTTAGGACAAATAGTGACACGATTTTTTTAATTCAAAAAACAAATGGGATTACTCAAACTTGATTAAGTCGGCCAACTGGACAAAATAATCGTTTGACCAAATATCCAAATCACTTGGATTTTTGATAAAAGGCAAAACATCACTTTTAACCTGATTAATATTGGCTGTGCTTAATCTTTCTTTCAATTGCTCCACAAATGCATCCTTACTGATCTCCTCTTGATTGAACTGGATGACACGCTCCGAAAGATGAGTGAAATCCAACGCTATATGATGGCGTACATACCATTCAAAATCGTACCAATCACGACCTTTTACCCTATTTTTCCATGTCCGATAAACCAAGGCATGCATCTTCCCCGCAAATAAATCAGGAAGAATAAAACAACGTGTCATGAAAGAATGTGGCAACAAAAGCAATTTTTGCTCTGTCCTAAACTTCAATGGAGGCTGCGTATCAACCTCTATTTTAATTTTAACAGATTTGTCTGTCTGAAACGAAATATCATAGACATCAGTATTATCCTTCAAGAAAGCAGACTCTACCTTGCCAAAATTTTTCTTCTCCTTCTTCTTAATATCAACCAGCCTGCCAATAATGGCAAATTCATCTATAATCGGTTGAAAATATTTTGTAAAATCGAAATGTTCATCAGGCTTTAACAAAGAAAAATCCATGTCTTCACTAAATCGTTGAATGCCATGAAAAATCCGCAAACAGGTTCCTCCATAAAAAGCGGCAACCTTAAAGAATCCCCCATTATACAATCCCGCAAGTATCACTTGCTGATTGACCTCAAACAGAGCATTACGCTTTTTTTGTTCCGTTGACAAGTCATACTCAGAAAGCATTGTTTCATAAATTTCACTTTTCATCTTTTCAACAATTTAATTACAGTCTTTATGGATTCAGACTTTTTACCTACTTTTATATATTCCTCAAATATTTCTGGATTCATTTGTTCAAAAGCATCCATATCCATTCTTATGTCTGCCTCCAAATAATTTTCGGCATCTTTCTGATAGCGAAGATTCACATTCGGAGAATTGGCAATCAAATCACACAAAGCCTTCTCTGGTGTTGCCATTATAAAAGCATAATTATCCTCCTTTATAATTCTCAGTCCCACGGGAAAAACGTTTCTGGACAAATACGTGTATTCAAATCGGCCTATCGGAGTCTCAAAAGTTCGGGAATGCTTTATTGTCATCGACTGAATGGTATACACTGATTCTGGTATCAATCCATAATAACGAAGAGCTGAAGACATGGAAACATAAGAAGGTGTGTATATATGGTTGGCTATTAATTCCGTTGATAAAGTTTTTCCCGTTATCTTTGGATTAACCACATACAAGCCCTTTTTGAGACGAATAATTTCCTCATTCTTCTCTAACCATCTGTACTTCTGATTGAGTCCCTTTATGTTGGTATAAAGAGACGCTATTACAGCCGTATTTACAGGCACTATTCCAAATGTTGATAACGTATTATTCATGGTGTAAATATAGTTATTTTTTGAACAGAAAAGCATATAAAATATGCTTTTCTGTTCATTTTTTATCTCTTTTGATGAAATACGACAAAAAAGACTCTGGCAGGAATAAAATCCAGCCCGAGCCTTTATCCGAGCCTTTATAATAACGGATGATGCCGCCTTAACCGATAAAAGAAGTCAGCACTTTGTGCCATTCTTCGGGCACAAAAGCCGACGATGGATGGTTAATGCCTATCACTTGCACTTCGTGGCCATTACGCAGCTTATAAATCCACGTCTCCAAGCCACAGCAGTCTGGACCCTGATGGTTGTTACCATATTCTTCACCCGGCAGATTGCCATACAGCCGTTTGCCCCAGGCTATGACACGGTCTGGCTTGTAACGTTCCAACATCTCAAAAAAGGCAGAGTCACTATCTCTGAACTCCTTTGTTGTTGGGGCCTCACGGGCACCCGACAGAGGCACCTGCACAAAATTGTAGAACAGTACACGCTTCCACCACGGAGCACTGGAAGCCCGCGCTATCTCGCCATCACCCGACAAGGCTCTGATAAACTTGGTGTAGGTGGCGAACCACCCCTGAGTCTCAGGAGACGTCTGCTCGTTGAGGTACCACTCTATAACGCTTTGTGTCATATCGGGTGCATCGTCTTCGGGTGCCGATATGTAATGGCTCTCTCCCAACACCATGACGCGTTTGCCATGAATGCCGAGCGTATAATCAGAGCCGA
>OBMA010000234.1_pt1 | contig 30842 bp, 28 predicted proteins | sample 1539141 | NCBI WGS metagenome assembly OBMA01 (sample SAMEA3991484, study PRJEB22521) | metagenome | biome: anthropogenic terrestrial biome; feature: sewage plant; material: raw primary sludge | place: Sweden | collected 2012-09-26
GGAAATTGTTCTATCCCGGAGCGGAATGGAAGATGGACATTCTTGTATGGAAGAAATGACCCTTGAAGGGTTCATTCGGCTAAACGAGAAATTCTTTATCAAAAAAAATCCTGACAAAATCTTGAAATTCACAATCGGATAAAACGAGATAGAAATATACCTATCAGACCTTTCTGTTCAACTGAGCCTCAATAAAATGCCGCAAAACAGCCGCACTTTTAAAAAAATACGGCTGTTTTTTGTGTTTAATTTACTGATAGTTAATATATTGTGACCTCGATGGGATTCAAACCCACAACCTTCAGAACCGGAATCTGACACTCTATTCAGTTGAGCTACGAAGCCTTGAATTTTTATATATGCAAAAGTAAGGATTTTTTTATTAGTACACCACAAATTCTGCCACTTTTTAACTTAGCCAACGCAAAGACGCGCAAGAAAATGTCAAATCGTAACTTCAAATACTCAAAAACAACAATTTGGAAACGGTTGACAACAAAAACAGCAAATAATAATTACAAACCGACAGGATAACGGCGAAAAAATAATATCTTTGCACCGTAATAAAATCTAAGTAATGAGTAAGATAATTGTTCCCAAAGGATACAGACCCATTCTGGACATCAAACAGACCGAACTGGGTATAAAAAAAATCAAGGATTTTTTTCAAAGTGGATTGTCAGCTGAACTGCGTTTGCGCCGCGTCACCGCCCCTCTGTTCGTGCTGAAAGGCACTGGCATCAACGACGACCTGAACGGAATTGAACGTCCGGTCACTTTCCCTATCAAGGATTTGAACGAACAACAGGCCGAAGTGGTTCACTCTTTGGCTAAATGGAAGAGAATGATGCTGGCCGACTATAATATTGAGGCTGGCTACGGACTATACACCGATATGAACGCCATCCGTCCGGATGAGGAGCTGGACAACTTGCACTCGCTGTATGTTGACCAATGGGACTGGGAGCGCCACATCAACAAGGAAGACCGCACCATCGCGTTCCTGAAGAACATTGTAAAACGCATCTACGGCGTGATGCACGAGACTGAATATGTGGTTTACGAATCTTACCCTGAAATCAAGCCTACCCTGCCTTCTGATATCTTCTTTATTCATGCCGAGGAACTGCTGAAAATGTTCCCTAACATGACTCCTAAAGAACGCGAGAACGAAATATGCAAGAAATACAAGGCCGTGTTTGTAATGGGCATCGGCTGCAAGCTGAGCGATGGCAAGAAGCATGACGGCCGCGCCGCCGACTACGACGACTGGTCTACCATCAACGAGGAGGGATTACCTGGACTGAATGGTGACATTCTGCTCTGGAACGATGTGCTGGGACAGGCTTTCGAGGTCTCTTCAATGGGTATCCGTGTGGACAAAGAGGCTTTGCTGCGCCAGCTGAAACTGGAAGGACAAGAAGAGAGAGAAAAACTCTACTTCCATCAACGACTGCTCAACGGTACTCTTCCACTCTCTATCGGTGGCGGTATCGGACAATCTCGTCTGTGTATGTTCTTCCTGCGCAAGGCTCACATCGGCGAGATTCAGTCCAGCATCTGGCCAGACAAGATGCGTGAGGATTGCAAGAAGTACAACATCAATCTGATATAACAAAATCAGGAATACAACAAATAGCCAAGGTCCGCTGACTTGCGTCAGCGGACTTTTTTTTATCACCCTATAAACAGCAATGCCTGCCACCAGACGGTGACAGGCATTACTTATTTACTCTCTAAAAGCTGAGGTATCAATACTCGTCCCAGCTCTTAATCTTGATATCATCAAATGTCATCTCGCAACAAGAACGGATGAACGCACTTGCCAGACGGGCGTTGGTAAAGAGCGGAATATTAAAGTCGATAGCCCCACGGCGAACTGCAAATCCATTCTCCAACTCTCGCTGCGTACTATTCTTCGGTATATTGACAACGAAATCAAACTCCTGGTTCTCTATCATCTCCAAGGCTTTCAATTTGTAATCCTGCTCATCAGGCCAACCTACCAGAGTGGATGCCACATTGTTTTCACAAAGGAACTTGTAAGTACCATCAGTGGCAAATATCTCATAACCATTTTCCTGAAGCATCTTGCTGGCATCCAGCAAATCGACCTTCGATTTGGTCTCGCCCGACGAGATAAGCACTTTCTTCTTCTTCGGCATCTTGTAGCCTACCGCTAACAGAGACTTGAGCAATGCTTCAGAGAAATCATCACCGATGCAACCGACCTCACCCGTAGACGACATATCCACACCGTGAACCGGGTCGGCCTGCTGCAAGCGGGCATAAGAGAACTGCGAAGCCTTGATACCAACGTAATCGAGGTCAAAGGCTGACTTCTCAGGTTTAACCACATCCATACCTAACATAATTTGGGTGGCCAACTCGATAAAGTTGATTTTAAGAACTTTCGATACGAATGGGAAGCTGCGTGACGCACGCAGGTTGCACTCTATCACCTTTATCTCATTCTCCTTGGCCAGGAACTGGATGTTGAATGGTCCTGAAATATGAAGTGCCTTGGCTATTTCCTTGGCTATATGCTTGATGCGACGGGCCGTCTCCACATATATCTTCTGTGGCGGGAATTGAGTGGTGGCATCACCAGAATGGACACCCGCAAACTCAACGTGCTCCGAAATGGCATAGGCCACAATATCGCCCTTGTTGGCAACCGCATCAATCTCAATCTCCTTGCAACGGGTCATGAACTTGGAAACCACAACCGGATGTTTCTGCGACACGCTGGCTGCCAGCTTCAGGAAGTTCTTGAGCTGTACCTTGTCGTAGCAGACATTCATGGCTGCACCAGAAAGCACATACGAAGGACGTACCAAGACAGGGAATCCTATTTCATCAACGAAGTTGTCAACGTCCTCAAGTGTGGTCAACTCACTCCAGCGAGGCTGGTCTATACCGAGCTTATCAAGCATTGACGAGAACTTGTGACGGTCCTCCGCCCGGTCAATATCCACTGCCTGAGTTCCAAGCAGTCTGACCTTGGCATCAGCCAGTTTGACTGATAAGTTGTTAGGTATCTGTCCACCAGTAGAAACCACCACGCCGAAAGCATCCTCCTTATCGAGAATATCCATCACGCGCTCATAGGTCAACTCATCAAAGTAGAGTCGGTCACACATATCGTAATCCGTAGAGACCGTTTCTGGATTGTAATTTATCATTACCGAACGGTAACCCTCCTTGCGGATAGTGTTGAGCGCATTCACGCCACACCAGTCAAACTCAACGGAACTGCCGATACGGTAGGCACCACTGCCGAGCACTACCACTGAGCGCTTATCGTGGGCATACTCAATATCGTCGGCAATGGCATCGTAAGTGACATACAGATAATTGGTCTGGGCCGGATATTCGGCAGCCAGCGTATCTATCTGCTTGACGTATGGAATGATATTGCGCGACTTGCGATAGTCACGAACTTTCAGCACCACATCATCAAGGTCATTATCATTGCACTTGGTTACCAGACGGGCTATCTGGAAATCAGAGAAGCCAAGTTGTTTTACATACAGCAACAAGGCATCTGGCACAGCCTCTATCTTGTCATAACCAGCCAGTTCATGCTCCTCATTGACAATATTCTGCAACTTCAGCAGGAACCAGTTATCTATCTTGGTCAGCTCGTGAATGCGCTGCACGCTGTAATTCTCGTGCAAGGCCTGAGCTATGTAGAATATACGTTTATCTGTAGGTTTAGACAGCGCCTCATCCAAATCATCGGCATGCAGATTCTTGTTTGCCACAAATCCATGCATACCCTGACCTATCATACGCAATCCCTTTTGAATAGCCTCTTCAAAGTTGCGGCCAATGGCCATCACTTCTCCCACACTCTTCATGCTGCTACCCAACAAGCGGGAAACGCCGTGGAACTTGCCAAGGTCCCAACGAGGAATCTTGCAAACCACATAATCGAGGGCTGGTTCAAAGAAAGCCGAAGTACTCTTGGTCACCGAGTTCTTAAGCTCTGGCAGGCCATACCCCAAACCAAGTTTGGCAGCGACGAAGGCCAACGGATAACCGGTGGCTTTGGAGGCCAATGCCGATGAGCGGCTCAGACGGGCATTCACCTCAATAACCCGATAATCATCAGAATTAGGATCGTAGGCATACTGCACATTGCACTCTCCTACAATTCCGATATGGCGGATGATGCGGATGGCCGTTTCTCTAAGTTTATGATAGTCGTGATTGGACAGCGTCTGCGACGGAGCCACCACTATACTCTCACCCGTATGGATACCGAGTGGGTCGAAATTCTCCATGTTGCAGACCGTGATACAGTTGTTGTAACGGTCACGAACCACCTCATACTCAATTTCCTTCCATCCCTTGAGCGACTTTTCTACCAATACCTGCGGTGAGTAGGTAAAGGCCTTCTCTACCAATGAGCGTAACTGCTCATCATTATCGCAGAAACCAGAGCCCAAACCTCCGAGCGCATAAGCTGCACGCACAATAACCGGATATCCCAGTTTGTTGGCAGCCGTCACCGCACTCTCCAGGTCGGTTACGGCCTCGCTCTTGATGTATTTGACATTTATTTCAGACAGACGCTCGGTAAATATCTCACGGTCCTCAGTGTCAATGACTGCCTGAACCGGAGTACCCAGCACCTTCACATTATACTTTTCGAGTATGCCACGACGATACAAAGCCACACCACAATTGAGGGCTGTCTGTCCGCCGAATGACAGAAAGATGCCGTCAGGACGCTCTTTCTCTATCACTTTCTCTACAAACTCTGGTGTAACTGGCAGGAAGTATATCTTGTCGGCAACACCTTCCGAAGTCTGCACCGTGGCTATGTTAGGATTAATCAGCACCGTCTTGATGCCTTCCTGTTTCAATGCCTTCAATGCTTGTGAGCCTGAGTAGTCAAACTCTCCAGCCTCACCAATTTTTAACGCTCCAGAGCCCAGCAGCAGCACCTTGCTGTATCTGCGTGGTCCCTCAAAGGCTTCCCTCTTTTCATCAGCAAACGGACGATACTTAGGGTCGGCCATCAGCTTTACAAACTCATCAAAAAAGAATTCAGTATCGGTAGGACCGCTGGAGGCCTCTGGGTGGAACTGGGCTGAAAAATAAGGTTTCGTCTTGTGACAAACACCTTCATTGGTACCATCGTTCATATTCACAAACAATGGTTCCCAATCCTTGCCCAGTGTTTTGCTGTCGACAGCAAATCCGTGGTTCTGAGAAGTGATGAAAGCCCGGGTGGTACCAACCAGACTTACTGGCTGATTGTGACCACGATGGCCGTATTTCAATTTATAAACGGTGGCTCCGCTGGCCTTGGCCAAGAGTTGATTGCCCATACAGATACCAAAAATCGGCTTGTTTGGGTTCTTCTGCATGGCAGTACGTATATGCTCAACAGTAGGGATGCAATAATTCGGGTCGCCAGGACCATTGGATATGAAAAGACCATCATACTCCATATTGGTGAAGTCGTAGTCCCAAGGCACACGATAAATGGTAACATCACGACGAAGCAGACAACGGATAATGTTGTTCTTCACGCCACAATCAACCAGTACCACCTTGTATTTGCCCGAACCATAAGTCAGAACCTCTTTGCAGCTGACTTTGGCCACCTGATTTTCGTCATCGGGGTTGATGAACGGGATATCGTCCCCATCAGGAAATACGAGTTTCCCTTTCAAGGTTCCTTTTTCACGCACAATCTTGGTCAACTCTCGCGTATCCACACCAGTAATGGCAGGTATCTGCTGCGACTTGAGCCAATCGCCAAGGTCACGCACCGCGTTCCAGTGGCTATAGTCCAAAGAAAAATCGGAAACTATCAAGCCTGAAACTTGAATTTTTTCCGATTCCATAAATGTTGAAATACCATTGGGTTCCACCTTGTCGGAGGGAACACCATAATTACCGACTAAAGGAAAAGTGATGGTCAGTAGCTGACCAGAATAAGAAGGGTCGGTCAGGCTTTCGGGGTACCCCATCATCGCGGTGTTGAAAACGATTTCACCAGCAACCGGTTTTTCATAACCGAAGGATTTGCCCTTAAACACTGTTCCATCTTCCAGAACTAAATTCAGAGGTCTATAATTGTGCATAATACTGTTACATAAATTCGTGCAAAGTTCGTCTTTTTTCCTCACAAAAGGAAATTTAATGACATCAAAAATCGGGTAATTTGTCAACAATGTGCACATCCATCCTTGGCACATCACAAAAAAAGGTTGCCTCCATTCAGAGACAACCTTATGATTTGGACAGATGAACGACCTAATTACAATGAGGTAAGACAGGCATCCAGCTCTCTTGAAATAAGTTCTTTGTCCATTTTTTGACCTATAAACACCAGCTTGACCATACGGTCGCCATAATGTTCATCCCAGTCACGCAACAGATCGGGATTATCTTCCAATATTTGTTTTTTCTCTTCCTCGGGAGCTGTGCATATCCAGGCGCCAGACTCTCTCAAATTCTTCTGAGTACCAGCTTGTTCAAAGAGATACGACATATCTGACTCATCCTTGAAGTAGATAACGCCCTTGCAGCGAATAATGTTACGGTCCCACTTTTTGGAGGCCCAAGTAATGAATTTGTCCCGATTGAGAGGGTCACGACGCGAATATACAAAAGTGCCAATTCCATATTCCTCGGTCTCACCTTCCTCCGATTCTTCCTCTGGTTTGTCCAGTTCTTCAATCCAGCCAGCCGACAGAGAAGCCTCATCAAAATTGAAACGATGGGTATTCACCAGTTTATTGACATCCACCTCTGCATAGTTGGTCTCAATGATTTCGGCACTTGGCTGCAATTTTTTGATAACGGCTCGCACGCGGTTGAGTTCCATATCGGTAATTTCGGCCACCTTGTTGAGCACAATCACATTGCAGAACTCAATCTGCTGAATCACCAAATTCTCGATATCGTCATCTTCTATGTTTTCTTTCATCAGGTCGCCACCACAGCCAAATTCCCGAGTCATGCGCAAGGCATCGACCACCGTCACCACACAATCAAGGCGACAAAGGTCCGCCATACGGTATTTTTTTGCCATATCTGACATCATGGTAATGGTCTGGGCAATAGGCACAGGCTCACAAATGCCACTGGCCTCAATCATGATATAGTCAAATTTGCCCGTACAGGCAAGGTCAGACAACTGCTTGATCAGGTCATTCTTCAGGGTGCAACAGATGCAGCCATTTGACAGAGGAACAAGGCTTTCATCCTTTTTATTGACAACGCCGCCTTGCTGAATCAGCGATTCGTCAATATTGACCTCACCGATGTCGTTGACAATAACGGCCACCTTCAGCCCCTTTTCGTTAGCCAATACGTGGTTGAGCAGTGTAGTCTTGCCGCTGCCCAGGTAACCGGTCAGCAGTGTAATAGGAATTGGTTCTTTTTTAATCATATTACTCCTTGTTTTAAGTAGTGCAAATTTACATAAATAGTTGGGCGTTGTCAATGCAAAAACGAGATGAAATAAGGAAGTGCCCGAGCCTTTGCCTTATTTGTCATATCGGTCACCCCAGCAACGGCGCATATACTCCGTCAACCTGTTTTCCTGCTGATTGGGCTGTGGATGCCAGATGCGTTGTTGCTGCATGGCATCGGGCAAATATTGCTGATTGACAAAATGTCCCTCAAAATCATGGGCATACTTGTAATCCTTGCCATATCCCAGCTGGTCCATCAGTTTGGTAGGAGCATTGCGCAGATGCAAAGGCACGGGCAGGTCTCCCGTCTGCTGTACCATCTGCAAGGCCGAATTGATAGCATTGTAGGCCGAATTGCTTTTAGGGCTTGCCGCCAGATAGATGGTAGCCTCAGCCAATGGTATGCGTCCTTCGGGCCAACCTATCTTGGTGAGGGTATCAAAGCAGGCGTTGGCTATCAACTGAGCATTGGGATTGGCCAGACCTATATCCTCCGACGCTGATATGCACAGCCTCCGGGCTATGAACTTGGGGTCCTCGCCGCCTGCTATCATGCGTGCCAGCCAATAGATGGCGGCATCGGGGTCACTGCCCCTTATCGACTTGATGAAAGCTGATATTATGTCATAGTGCAACTCCCCGTTTTTATCATACGCATTCGGATTCTGCTGCAAACGCTCGGTCACCTTCTGATTGGTAAACACAATGGGGTCGGCTCCTGCCTCGGCATTCACCACCAACTCTATAATGTTGAGCAGTTTACGGGCATCACCACCCGAGAATCGGAGCATGGCCTCGGTCTCTTGCAGCTCCACATGATGTTTTTTCAGTTCTACATCATTCGCCAGCACATGTTCGGCCAGTTGCAACAAGTCCTCTTTCTCCAAAGATTTGAGCACATATACCTGACAACGGGAAAGCAATGGCGTGATAACCTCGAACGACGGATTTTCAGTAGTGGCACCAATCAGCACCACATCACCCTGCTCCACGGCCCCCAGCAAGGAATCCTGCTGTGATTTTGAGAAACGGTGTATCTCGTCAATAAAGAGTATAGGAGTTGGAGAATTGAAAAAACGGGAATTGCGGGCTTTCTCTATCACCTCCCGAACCTCTTTCACGCCCGATGTCACCGCACTCAGCTTATAGAATGGGGCATTCAACTGCTTTGCCACAATATTGGCAAGGGTAGTCTTTCCCACCCCTGGTGGTCCCCAAAGGATGAAGGAGGATATATGTCCAGACTCCAGCATACGGCGGAGAATGGACCCCTCGCCCACCAGGTGTTTCTGTCCTATGTAATCGTCCAGCGACTGTGGACGCATACGTTCTGCCAATGGCTGCATAAGCTAATACTTTTACAATAACGTCAACACAAAGATACAAAAAGGTATGGATTGACAGTTATAAGCCAGACTGGTGGTTCTATCCCTATATACACAAAAAGAGAGCTGGACTTAGTCCAGCTCTCCCTTTCTCTCTTTTCGCTCTAATTACTTAGCAGAGTCTTTAGCAGCTGAATCAGCAGGCATAGCAGCTGAATCAGTAGGAGCTGCAGCAGAAGAATCAACTACAGCAGAAGAATCTGCAGTAGAATCAGTTGCCTGATTTGCAGCATTGTTGTTACCACCACAAGAAGCCAGTGCTACAGAAGCACATACAGCGAAAAATAAAACTACTTTTTTCATTTTTATAAATAAATTAAACAACTTTATTTGCTTTCTTAAAGCAATGCAAAGATATATCTTTTTTCAATATCTATTCACACAAAAGCACTTTTTTTTAGCTTTTTTTTAGTTTTTATTTTTTTTCGCCTTCTTCTATCTGGTTTTCAATCACTTGCATACAATAAAAAAAAACAGAGTTGGGCGAAAAAAAACGGGACAATGTGCTAAAAAACATTCAAATTGTGTTATAAGAATACCCCTTTTAGAGCTCATTTTAACATTTCAACCAGAAGGGACATCAGTTCACACTTTCGTAGAGAAACCGCTTGATACTCTTCTTTGGTGTCTTTTCAAATTCCTCGCGTTGAATAATGATTTTTGCCACTTGCTCAAAGGCAGGCAACTGCTTGTTGAGCAACTGGCGGTTCAGATCCATCTGTTTGACGATGTCCGCTGTTCCCATCCGATTGTCCTCTGCCATTTTATAGTCGGGGTGCACCAAGGCCACCACCTGATTATTGCGGCTCACCACCAGACAATCACTTACCAGTTTCATATTGATGAGTTTTGCCTCTATCTCCTCGGGATATATATTCTGTCCGGAAGGGCCCAACAGCATAGTCTTCACCCTACCTTTTATATATATAAAGTCATCTTTGTCAACGACTCCACTATCGCCGGTATGCAACCAACCATCAGCATCAAGGGCAGCATGGGTGGCCTCTTCATTTTTATAGTACCCCATCATCACATTTTCACCCTTCACCTGAATCTCTCCCATGACGTTATAAGGGTCTTTGGAGTCGATACGCACTTGCATCTTGGGTAAAACTTTTCCCACTGAGCCTGGCCTATATTGTCTCCAAGGCGCATAGCTAATCAGCGGACCACACTCGGTCATGCCGTAACCCACAGTAAAAGGGAAATGGATTCCTCTCAAAAATTTTTCAGCCTCAGGATTGAAGGAGGCTCCGCCTATCACCATCTCTATGCAGCGCCCGCCAAATGCCTTCATCAGAAAATGACGGATAACCATCTTCAGCAAAAAGCCAACCAAAGGAATGGCTGACAAAAACTTATATTTATTGGTGGAAATCTGAGGTAATATTTTCTTCTGATATATTTTTTCAACTACCAGTGGCACAGTGAATATGACATTAGGACGCACATCCTTGAAGGCCTCCATAATAATACGGGGAGACGGTGTACGGTTAAGAAAAGTCACATGGGCTCCTGTAGTGATCTGCACCAGCAAATCGAAGGCGCAACCATAAGCATGAGCCATCGGCAAAAAACTGAGGATGCGTATGTTACGTCCCGTAAGGTAAGTCTCAAAACCGAACGTGATATTTCCCGCCAAACTATTGGCCGAAAGCATAACACCCTTGCTGTTGCCAGTGGTACCCGAAGTGTAATTTATTTCAGCCAATTCCGAGTTGTCCCTATCGGCATATTTAATGTCGCTAGCCTTGAATCCGTCGGGATATTCATGTTCAAACAGAGAGGACATATTCTCGGTATATTCCTTGCAATTTTCGCCCTCATGCTGCCATATTGTACGGAAATCGAGCAAGGAGAACACCGCCCTAAGATCTGTCAGTTCATTCTGGCGCAATGCGTTCCAGACACTATCTGTAACAAATAATGCCACCGATTCTGAGTGAACAATAAGACGCGTAATATCCTTTGGATGAAATTCCTTAAGAATCGGAACTATAACCCCTCCGTAGGTGACCACAGACACAAAAGAAATGGCCCAACGGACGCAGTCCTTGCCCACCAGTGCAATCTTGTCGCCTGGTTTCACTCCCATTTGTCGGAAGAGGAGATGCAGTTTTGCCACTTCTGTCGCCAGCTGCGCATAGGTCAGCGTTTCCTTTGTGGCATAATCAGTCAGTGCCGGCAAATCCCAATTTTCCTTGAAACTGTCAGCGAACAAATCGTTCAGTTTTTGCTGTATCATATTATATGGTATATAGGAGAAGGGTTATATTATGTGATTCTTAATCTTTAAAAATACCCTCCTGATCGCAATATGCATATTCTTGCTCAAGTATGGCGCTTATCACATCATTGGGGAGTTCGGCCTCAAGACCTTCTTTCCTCACCTTGTCATAAATAAAATCAAATTCCTCATCCTCATCCACGTCTACCGTATCGGGAGCATTGTCATCAAAAAAGCCCATTGCCTCATAAAAATCATATTCACAATCGAGCACGAATCCGACTGTTTTCTTATTTATCCTTGGCTTGTATTCGCCGTCAATGTGCGTAAGGATATATGAGATAGCCTTTTCATCGTCAAAATCATCCAAATCGTCTAAATTATCGGCAGTATTTTTTTTATTGCTTCCCATAATGATGAATTATATTATTGTTTTTTTGAATAATCCCGTTCGCCAAAAATATAGGTACCCACCCTGACCAGGGTGCTTCCCTCGGTAATGGCAATTTTGTAATCATTGCTCATGCCCATCGACAACTCTGTAAAATCGGCCATATAGTTCTTGCATTCAGCAAAGAAAGTAGATATGGAATGAAACTCAGCCCTAATCTCCTCTTCATTGTCAGTATGAGTTGCCATACACATCAACCCTTTGAAACAGATATGGCCATACTGGTCGAATGCTTTCTGCTGCATCAGCTGCCTCAAACTGTCAATAGTAAATCCGAACTTTGTATTCTCCTGCGCAATATGAAGTTCCAGCAGGCAATTGACAGTACGCTGTGACTTTTCAGCCTGCTTTTCTATCTCCTCAAGCAATTTCAACGTATCCACACTATGTATGAGAGTTACAAAGGGAACTATGTATTTCACTTTATTCGTCTGCAAGTGGCCGATGAAGTGCCATTCTATATCCTTGGGCAAAGCCTCCTGTTTGGCAACAACCTCTTGCACATGGCTTTCGCCAAACAGACGCTGGCCCGCTTCGTATGCCTCCCTTATGGCCTCCACAGGATGATATTTGGACACCGCCACCAGACGGGTACCTGCGGGGAGTGTGGCATTGACTTCTGTAATTTTGCTAGCAACACTCATAATAAATCTTTTTTACCAGATGTCAATCTGAGCCAACCTTTATTCGGCTGTCTGAGTGGAAGAATCTGCGGAGTCCATAGGATTTGCATCCTGTGTGGGGGCAGACTGTGACTCCCCTACCGATTTAAAGCCTTCAGGTGGCATTTCGGCACCCGTATAAGGGAATATGTCCATTATGTTGGTCTCTGTTATGGTTGGCACCTCATAGTCTGACACGGTGTCGGCCAACGAGGTTTTAAGGTGCTGCCACGCATTGTCAATATTTGTACCAAATACCAGAATGGTACTTGACACTCTCTTCTCTGTAGCCTTCACCTCATCAACAGTCACAAATATCACCTTGCAACGGAACCACCGGTCCCCCTCGTCGTTTGGAAATATTTCGTTGACATTGGTCTTTTTCATGCCCACAATGGAGAACTCGCCGGTGATGTAGGGGCCGACCTCCCGGCTGATACGTTCCTCAGCTTCCGAGAAAGTTAGAGCATCAACCAAATAGGTCTCGCTCACCTTGCGGCCTTTACCGCGTTCGTCAAGTTTATTGTACTTGACTTTGCATTCAAACCAACTGTTCATATTTATTGCTCACTTTTGTCAAATTTGTGCAAAGATATAAAATTGGTAGCAAGTTAACAAACAAAAAGCGACCCCGAATAATCGGAGTCGCCTCTACCTTAATATATATTAAGATTTTATTTTACAATGGACAGCACTACCTTATGCGCTGCCAATTTGATATTCCGATCAGAGCAAGGAAGCACCCAACCCTTGTTGACCCAGCCCATAAGACTGTCTATTATGGTGAGGGCAGGTGAAGCCTGAAGGTTGCGTACCAAGTAAACCTGATAATTACGGTTATTGGCCGTACAGCTCTTCCACTCATCTCCTGTCATATAGAAAGTTGACGCATTGTCAAGCAGACCTTTGCAGGCTATGAAATACTCTACCGAGTTGTTATCAGGTTCTATGATTTCGAAATCATAACCGCAATCCTGGTTGGCGCCTTTCTCGTGCATCCATTTCACACGATTAGGATATTTTTTCTGAAGATGCTCAAACAAAAGTTTTTGGCTTTTCTCTGCAATCTCTTTTTCAAGTTTTGCGTTGGTATGGATTATAACCTGACGTTCTTCATCCTTGAGACGGTCTATTTCAGCCAAAGCATTAGCCTTTTGACCTGCCAGCTGCATAAAGGCATCAATACTGTTTTGCAACAGTTTGGTCACTTTGTCGTTATTGACATGCAGCACATTGGCCAATTCATCGGTCGAAGGCTCTTTCTTTTTCTGTTCTGTTTCCATTTCTGCCTCAATAGGGTTAATCGGTTCAAATTTTGCAGTGATAGGTTCCGATTTCGTCATCGCTGAAACTTCTTCCACTGGTTCAGCAATAGGTATTGGAACCACTGGAGCTACTGGCTGAACTGGTTGGGGCTGAGCAACTGTCTGCTGGGGTTGCGCCACCGGTTGCGGTTTGGGAGCTGACGGCTGTTCCTGAGCCACAAATGGCTGTCCGTTAAGAACAGCAACAAACTGCTGCAATTCGGCATGCACTTTGGCAGAATCATACACATCATCATCAATACAGCTCAATGCACCCTTGCTCTCAGCAACGGCACGTTGCGCCATTGCCTTATCAGCAGCCGTAGCACCAACCAGCACCATATTCAGCTGTATTCCTTTGTCGGCAGCCTCGTGAGCGGCATTTTGGTAGGTGGCTGCGCAATTCTCCACGCCAGCGGTTACCATTATCATCCGCTTCTTGTCGGCCGGCACCTTGCCAAAATCCTTGATTGATTCTTTGATGGTTTCTGCTATTGGTGCGTTTTGGTTAGGCATCGGCAGATTATTTATCTTTGTTTCAAAGTCGGCCCGCGTGTTTTTGCCTAAATCCAGCGAACGTATTACCAAAGGTATGGTTCCGGCGGCCATAAAGGTGGTAAGACCAGTTACGGCACTGAAATCGAGCATAGGAATCAGCTCCTCTTTTACAAGACGTTGTGCGAAAATCTTTTTGTTTCCCTCCATATTGCTGGAGATGTCAACCAATAGGTCTGTGGCTGTTTTCATTTTGTATTTCTGATTTAAAGTTTTTTTTTCTATATATGTGTGGTGTCTAAATCATCGCTAACCGATTGCCAAATTATAACAAATTGATTAGAAATTCAATTTTATTTATCAAAATATATGTACCGATTTGCATAGAAAATTAATGGCCTTCCATCACGACTGAATCGGGCATACCAGGCCCTAAAAATTATGCAAAAATAGTGCCGAACAGTGTCTATCAGAAAAGAAAAAGCATATCATAGGCATAATTAATGCCACTACAACTCAAATTCAGGAAATACACACGCTTCAGTGTCCCTCTGGTTCCCAATTAATAAGGTATATTGACTGCGTGGCACGGGTAAAAGCCGTATACAACCATCTTAAAAAATCGACATTCATCTGTTCAGACGGTACAAATCCTTTATCCAGAAACACGCAGCTCCACTGTCCGCCCTGCGCTTTATGGCAAGTGACCGCATAAGCAAACTTCACTTGCAGTGCATTCAGGTAGGCATCTTCCCTCATTTTTCTGAATCGGTCTCTCTTGTTGGTTATGTCCATATAGTCGGCCTCCACCGCCTGATACAGACGGGTATTCTCCTCGTATGACAGCGATGGCGCGGGACTTTGCAAACCATCGAGCAATATTTTGACATCTATTTCCACATCTCCATAATCGGGGAACCGCAACGTAACATCAGCGAAACGGAAACCATACATATCCATTTGATGACGGACTCTCCGCACTTCCGCCACATCTCCATTGGCTATAAAGTCGAGATGCTCAACCCCTTTGGCCCAGAAATAATTGTTTTTAACCACCATCAGCATATCTCCCTGTGTCAGTTCTTCCTCACGTCCCAGCACCTGCGCCCTCACACCGTTGTTGATGATGCCCACCCTTTTGTTTGACCTTGATATGATGATGACATCGTCCATACCGTAATGGCTATAGGCTGACGCTATATCTTCTACCAGTTCGGCCCCCGATATAAGGTGGACATCGTGAAATCCTTCGGTAGCGATGGCTGGCAACGAGCCATCATACCCATCCATCAACTGACGCAACTGCGTGGCATTATACAATATGCCTGACTGTTGGCTCTGCCGCACCACTTCGGTCAGGAAACACTCACTCACTTTTAATCCGCTACCCTCCAGTTCCACCCTATCCAAGGCGGGACTAAGCTCGCTACCCACAGGAGGCAACTGGGCCACATCTCCCACAAAAATGATACGGCTGCCATCTCCACAATACACAAATGACAGGAGGTCAGACAAAAGATGTCCAGACCCGAAATTGGAATCCATACCTCCATTTGAAATCATAGATGCCTCATCTACCACAAAAATGGCACCTCTGTTACGATTGACGTTCAAACTGAAATCTCCATATAATTCGCCCCCCACTTTTTCGCGATAGATACAGCGGTGGATGGTAAAAGCCGGGCGACCAGAATAGGAGGAGAGGACCTTGGCCGCACGCCCCGTCGGAGCCAACAGCACCACGGGCATACGCAACTCACCCAGCATCTGAATCAAGGCACTCACCACTGAGGTCTTGCCGGTACCGGCGCAACCTTTCAGCAAAAACACAGAATCCGCATCAGGCGAGGCCACAAATTCTGACAATGCCCCTATAAGTTCGGCCTGCTGAGGGGTGGGCTGAAATGAAAAATGAGACCTTATTTTCTCCTCTATATACTGATTAATCATATTTTTAAAATAAAACTTCAGCAAAAGTGGGGTTTATTTCTCTTTTTTCATAAATTTGCGCACGAATATTGACTTGATAAAACAAAAAGAACAATATAAAATGGTTAAGAACATCTTCAAAGTGGTAATGGTAGTTGCCATTATCTTCATGGCTTTCCTTTGCTATCGCAGTATAGAGGAGCCTATTGAGTTTGAGAATCAGAAAGAAATTCGTCAAGCTGCAGTTATCAAACGATTAGTTGACATCCGCAAGGCCGAAATGGACTTTAAGGATGCAAAGGGACACTACACCGCAAGTTTCGACTCGCTGATTACATTCGTCAAGACTGCAAAAAAGGCGGTCGTTCGTAAGGAAGGCAGAATCACCGACCAGCAATTGTCCAAGGGTTTGACTGAAAAGAAAGCATTGAAATTGACTCGTGCAGAAGCGGCTCAATATGGCGTTGATAATTATGACGCCTTCAAGGCTTCTTTCAAGCGTGATACCGTTTTCGAGAGCATTCTGGTGGCAGAGTTCGGTGCAAACTACCCTATCGACTCTATCGCCTATGTTCCTTTCACCAATGGACAGAAATTCACTTTGGAGACTGGATCTTACACCAACAAGTCAGAGCAGGTCATTCCTTTGTTCGAGGCAAGAGTTGACAACAACATTTATCTGAATGGACTGAACCGTCAGGAAATTGTCAACATGAACGACGATGCTGAAAATCTGGGTAAATATGCAGGTTTGAAGGTTGGCGACAAGACTACACCTAACAACAACGCGGGTAACTGGGAGTAATGCAAGCGATAACTGAAATTGCATCGCCGCAACTGAACATCTCAGACACAAGCAATTATACATTATCCATCCGGCTTATGCCAGGTGGATTTTGTTTTATCATATACCAGCCTTCAAGAATGTCGGTTCTGGGATTGTTCGATTACGCAACAGCTTCGGCCGAGGAAACCAATGGTTCGTATCAACAGAATCCGTGGCTTCAACAGCATTATGCTAAAATAAACTGTGCGGTCAATACCAACAGATGGACACTCATTCCCTCCGATTTTATGATTGACGGAAAGGAGGAGGATTTATGGCACCTCAATTTCGGAAAAGGTCAGCACGGTCAATTACAGTCTCATGCCATCAAGGCTCTGAACAGTATCAACCTATACGAGGCCGAACCTTTATCGACAGAATTCTGTCGGACCACAAAAGCGAAAGAGGTCCCTATCCAGACATCTCTGCTGCACAAGGCATTGATATTGAGCAAACGCACGGCCGACAAACAACTCTGCATTGCGCAGAGAGGTAAATTCATGGACTTTGCCTTGGCCGATAATGGTCAGATGCTGGCTGCCAACACTTGCCTCAGCCGGAATAGTGAAGAGCTGGCTTTTTACACGCTCAACATCTTCAACCACTTCGGGCTGAATCAGAACAATCAGCTTGTGACTGTCAGTGGAGATATCACACCTGCTGGCATCAACCTGCTGGGGCAGTATATCAGACACCTACAGACTGATACGCTGCCTACTCAATGCAAATACCCGAACGAGATGCTGAAAATGAAAGAACAACAAAAATATACTGATTTAATATATTTAGCCCTATGCGAATAATAGGAGGTGAACTAAAAGGCCGGAGGTTCAGTCCCCCCTCCAATCTGCAAGCCAGACCAACAACAGATATGGCAAAAGAGAGTCTGTTCGACATTCTGAACAACAGACTTGATTTTGAATTCATAAACGTGCTTGATATGTTTGGAGGAACTGGCAGCATCAGTCTGGAATTTGCTTCCCGCGGTTGCAAAAGCATCGTTACCATCGAGAAAAATTCCATTAACCATGGTTTCATATTACGCACGCTTCGCGATTTTGGCATAGAGTCCGTAAATTTGATAAAGGGCGATTCGTTCAAATTCATCACCAGCACTGGCGCCAAATTTGACCTCATATTTGCCGATCCTCCATACGATGACCCCAAATTGCCACAAATACCAGACCTGATATTTGAGCACGGGCTGCTGAAGCCTGATGGCATTCTGATTTTGGAACATTCAAAACGGAACAAATTTAATGAGCACCCCCATTTTGATGAACACAGAAATTATGGGCAAGTCAATTTTTCTTTTTTCAAATAGCTGCACATGGGAACCATCAAACTGAACGGAATGCGGTTTCATGCCTTTCATGGCGTTTTTGCCGAAGAGAGTATTGTTGGCAACACCTTTATTGTCAACATGACCATCAATGCAGACTTGAGCACGGCTGAGGAAAACGATGATTTGGCGGGAACCATCAACTATGCCGAGGTATATGCTTTGGTGAAAAAGGAAATGGAGCAACCTTCAAGACTGATTGAGAACGTGGCTTTCCGCATCAAGAACAGCGTGATGAGCCATTATTCCCAAATAAACAGCATAACCGTGGAAGTGACAAAAATGAGGCCCGCTGTGGGAGGAGAAATGGATAGTGCCAGCATCGTGCTGGAACAATAACTTCTGCATCATGGATTTTTCGGCTGCAATCATCAACTGGTATTTGCAAAACAAACGGGATTTACCTTGGCGCGAATGCAATGACCCCTACCGTATCTGGGTATCTGAAATAATATTGCAACAAACCCGCGTGGATCAAGGCTTACCCTACTACTTCCGTTTTTTAAAACAATTCCCCGACTTATCTGCTTTGGCTTCTGCTTCCGAAGAGGAGGTACTGAAATGCTGGCAGGGACTGGGCTACTACAGCAGGGCCAGAAATATGCAAGCGGCCGCTCAGTACATCGTCACCAATCTGAACGGAATTTTTCCCGACACATTTGACAAAATAAAGGAAATGAAAGGGGTGGGCGACTACACAGCCGCAGCCATTGCCTCTTTTGCCTTTGGCATAGCCCAGGCCGTTGTCGACGGCAATGTGTTCCGTGTTTTGTCTCGTTGCTTTGCTATTGACACTCCCATTGATACCACATCAGGGAAAAAGGAATTTTTTGCACTAGCGCAACATTTGCTTGACAAGAAACGGCCAGCATTGCACAATCAGGCCATAATGGACCTCGGTGCCACCATCTGCACGCCTCAGGCTCCACAATGCCCTTCATGTCCTATATGCGACCTCTGCCTGGCCCTCGAAAAGAAACAGATTGACTCGTTACCTGTCAAACAGAAAAAGACAAAAATACGAGACAGACATTTTTTCTACCTGCTTATATCATTGCCAAATGACTGTACCATAGTACGCCAACGCACCGGCAAAGATATTTGGCAAGGATTGTATGAACTGCCGCTGATTGAACAAGACGACACAGTTGAACATCTGACAGAATCAGTTCAATACAAAGAACTGGAAAATCGTTTCTTGGGGCTGTCCATCAACAAAATACACCACAGCGTCAAACATCAGCTCTCTCATCAAACCATCTATGCCACTCTGATTGAGGCATCTGCCAATAAAGCACAATTACAAAAGGACGAGGAACTGACCGACATGGATTTACTGAAAAAATATCCGATGTCTAAACTGATGGAAATTCTTTTAAAAAAAGCGGATTGACACTTGCCTTACCGCCCAATCATGACTGATTTTTGATTTTAAATTACTAAATAAATAAAGCATGTCTGTAAACAAAGTTATTTTAGTTGGAAACGTAGGGAAAGACCCTGACATTCATTACTTTGAACAAGACCTTGCCGTAGCCAGATTTCCATTGGCAACTACCGACAGAGCCCACAAAACGAAAACAGGAAAAGAAATTCCAGAACATACCGAATGGCATAACATTGCTGCCTGGCGCGGTTTGGCCAAACTGGCCGAAAGCTACATAAGAAAAGGAACTCCCCTCTACATTGAGGGAAAACTACGCACTCGTGCATGGAGTGACCAAAACGGACAGACCCACTATGTGACCGAGATTGTAGCCGAAAACATAGAATTACTGGGTAAAAAACCTGACGGAGGTGTACCTGCTTTGGACAAAAAAGAAGAACCCAATCCAGAATTGCCTCAAGACAAAGTGAGCGATGCTCCACCCGAAGTTGAAGATGACCAACTTCCGTTTTAACGGATTAGACTGATAATATTAAGCCACAATTTTGTATATTTGCAAGGACGGAGATTTCCGTCCTTACTTGTTTAATAATAAAACAAAGAGAATTGGACTCGATACCATTATCCACCATATTTAATGCGGACATATTTGACGCTGACACAGCCACATACGCCCTTACTGGGGTTTGCTGCATTGTGTTTTCTTACTTGTTGTTCCTTTTTTCCTACTTCGAATATACATTGTTTTCTCTGTCCCGCAACGATTTGGCCAAAATCGTAAAATCGGAATTTGAAGGATACAAATCACTGAAATATCTACTGACCAAACCAGAGAAAACGATGTCGGCAATAGTGGCGGGATATTATCTTTCGCTCATTGGCTGCATCATAAGTATGGCTATCCTGATAAGCTGGTTGCTTTCCGGTTCTGCGGTCTGCACCTCACTGTATCTACCCATCGAATTAATAGCCAGTCTGATTGTCATTCTTTTTTTGGGTGATGTTGTTCCTCTGATACTACGCAATCACTACCGTGTACATCTGCTCTACCTTTTCTCCAGCCAAATGGCCGTATTCTCTCATTTGCTGCAACCCTTAGCCTGGCCGATGCTCCGTTTTACCTCTATTATCGGCAAACGTCAGGAGGTGAAAAGCCAACATCACCTATCGATAGATGAACTCTCCGAGACACTCAATACCGATAGCGTGCAAAAAAATGAAGAAAAGGAAATACTGCAAGGCATTGTCGGTTTCGGAAACATCTGCGCAGACGAAATCATGCGCCCTCGCGTTGATATCGTAGGAGTGGAAATTTCCAACAAATTCAATGATATCCTTCGGGTAGTAAATGAATCGGAATATTCACGATTGCCCGTTTACGAAAAAACCATCGACAACGTAAAGGGCATATTGTATGTGAAAGACTTGCTCAACTACATAGACCGCGACAACTCGTTCGATTGGCAGAAACTGGTGCGTGGACCCTACTTCGTGCCAGAAACAAAAAAAATAGACGAGTTGCTGAAGGAATTTCAAAACAAGCATATTCACATGGCCATCGTGGTTGACGAGTTCGGAGGCACGTCAGGAATTGTCACTCTTGAAAATATTCTTGAGGTGATTGTCGGCGACATCTGCGATGAACATGATGAGGAGCAAAAACTCTACACTAGTCTCGACAAACATAACTTCATCATCGACGGTAAAATGCCACTCAATGATTTTTACAAAATCGACGAAGTGGACAAATCAGTATTCGCAGACTACGATTCAGATGCGGACACCATTGCCGGATTATTGTTAGAGATAAAAGGCGACATCCCCACCATCGGTGAAAAAATTGAGATAAAGGAATATAAGTTCCAAATAATATCGGCTGACAACCGAAGAATAAAAAAGGTAAAACTTCAGATTCAGGATTCATTATGAAAAAATGGTTGACACTTTCAATTCTGACCCTTATAATAGGCCTTGCCCTGCCTAATTGCAGCAACTATACCCCCAAGCCAATAGGTTACTTCAGAATAGACCTTCCAAAGAAGGAAAATTATGTCAAATTTGACAACGATAAATATCCGTTCACATTTGAATATCCTGACAGCATATCTGAAATAATATTCAAGCCTGCCAGAAAGAACGACCAGTATGGACTGAACATAGTATATCCCGACTTGCGGGCCTGCATCTATTGTGACTATAAACCCGTACAGAACAATTTCAAGAAAATAACCGAGGATTTCAGATCTTTTGTATATAAACATACTTCCAAGGCAGATGCAATCAGCGAGCAGCCGTATTCCGATGCTAAAAACAAAGTATATGGCATTTTGTATGAGCTGGAGGGAAATGCCGCATCGCAGGTCCAATTTGTACTTACCGACAGCACAAAACACATATTCCGAGGTGCGCTCTACTTTACTGCTACTCCTAACGCGGATTCTCTGGCTCCAGTTACAAAATTCGTCAACAACGATATCATTAAAATTATGGAATCGTTCAGATGGAAAAATTAACAGCGAAAAAATGAAATAAAAAAGATGAAAAAGAAATTGACTTACGCTCTGGCTGCCATTGCCTGCTTGCTGGCTGTATATGCCACTTCACAATATCTGTTTTTCCGCTGGGACCTTACCGCAGAAAAAAGATACAGCATATCTGACCAGACAAAAAAACTGATGAAAGGAATAAAAGGTGATATCAAGGTCAAGATATACCTTGATGGCGACCTGAATGCGGGATTTCTGAAACTAAGAAAAGACACGAAGGAGATGCTTGACGAATTTCAAGCCTACTCCGATGCCGATTTTGAATATGAGTTTATCAATCCCTCTGCTGCCAAAGATGAAAAAGACAGGGACAAAAAATATGCGGAACTGGAGAAAAAGGGACTGCATCTGATTATAGACAATGAGGACAAGGACGAGGATGGTCAAAGCATTACCCGCATCGTTTGTCCTTGGGCTGAGATATCATACAAAGGGAAAACCATAGCTGTCAATCTGCTGAGCGATGTTACGGGCAAAAGTAGGGAAGACAAGCTGAACAACTCCTCCGAAAATCTGGAATATACACTGACCGACGCTCTGCGCCAGCTTACCAGCAAAAATATCAATAAAATAGCCTTTATCGAAGGACATGGAGAGTTGCCCGAAATTCTGACTTATGACATTTCGCAGACTTTGGCAAAATACTACGAGGTGGACAGAGGACAGCTATCCGACGACCCAAACTGCCTGAGTCAGTTCAAAGCCATCATAATAGCAGGTCCGACTAAAGAATTCAGCGAGAAAGACAAATACATTATTGACCAATACATCATGCACGGAGGAAAAGTTCTTTGGATGATTGACGGAGTGCGCATATCGCTCGACAGCCTGCGCACCCAGTCACAGACCATTGGCATCCCTCTTTCCACAAATCTCGATGACCAGCTATTCCGTTATGGCGTGCGCATCGACCCGGTTCTGGTACAGGATGTCCAGTGTTCTTTGGTGCCAGTCAATACCGCACAGACAGGAGACCAGCCAAAATGGACACCATCCCCATGGTACTACGCACCACTGCTGCTAACTTCTCCATCACATCCAGTCACCAAGAACCTCACCCCCGTCAAAAGTGAGTTCGCCAGTGCCATTGAATTTGTTGGCAACGATTCCACAATGAAACGCAGCGTTCTGCTGGTTACCAGCACTGGCACCCATGTGCAGATGATGCCTTCGCTGGTAAGCATGAACATTATAAATGTGCAAAAAAGTGGACAATACTTCAACACTGGGAATGTACCCGTTGCGGTAGCCATGGAAGGACATTTCACTTCCGACTTTGCCAACCGTATGATGCCGGACGGCATCCACACTACCCAACTGCCCATGAACAAGAGTTTCTCCACAAAAATGATAGTAGTGAGCAATGCCAGCATCATCTGCAACGATGTGGACGGCTCCGATGGGAATAATGGCATAGTGCCGCTAGGATATGACAAATATATGAATCAGCAATTCGGCAACAAAGATTTTGTACTCAATTGCGTCAACTACCTTACCGACGATGAGGGATGGATGAACTTGCGCAACAGAGACCTGCAACTGCGTATGCTCAACAAGCCAGCAGTAATAGGCCAACGGCGCTTTTGGCAATGGGCCAACGTCATTCTTCCCCTCTTCATTTTGGCAATATTCGGAACTTCCTACTACTATTACAGGAAAAAGAAATTTATCAAATAAATTTGTAACTTTGCGAGATAAGAAAACAAATAGAAAATTATAAATATATGAAATTCACAGCGTCTAGTGCAGATATGCTTAACCATCTGCAAAATATAAGTCGAGTAATCAATGCAAAGAACACCCTGCCAATATTGGACAACTTTCTGCTGAAGATAACCAATGACAAGCTGGAAATGACCGCATCTGATTTGGAAACCACCATGGTGACCAGTATGCCTATTGCTGATACAGAAGGCGAAGGAGAAATAACAGTTCGTGCGGCTCTGCTGCTCAACACCCTCAAGGAGTTTCCCGACCAGCCTCTCACTTTCGAGATTAACACCGAGAATCTGGGCATGACTATCGTTTCAGAGTCAGGTCACTATGACTTTAATGGCGATAACGCTGACCAATACCCACAACTGCCAACAGTTGCAGGCGAGAACCACGAATTGTCAATGCCAGCGGCTGACTTGTTCTTCTGTATCAACAAGACAGCCTTTGCCGCAGCAACCGATGAGACTCGCCCTATAATGACAGGCATTTACTTCGACATAACGGAAGACACAATAACCACAGTCGCAACAGATGCTCACAAGATGGTACGCATACGCGACAAAAAGAATGGCGGAGATGCCATCAGCTCATTCACTTTACCCAAAAAGCCAACTGCTCTGTTGAAAAATGTGTTGCCAAAAGAAGAGGGCGATGTCAATATTAAATTTGACAGCAAAAACATTTTCTTCACGGTCGGCAACTACACGCTTGTTTGCCGACAGATTGAAGGCAACTATCCAAGCTACAACTCAGTTATTCCTACCAACAGCGAGTTCAAGCTGATAGTAACCCGCAACGCCTTCATCAGTGCGCTGAAACGCGTGTCCATCTATGCTAACCAAGCCAGCAACCTGGTTAAATTGGAACTGAAAGAAAACGATATGACCATTTCGGCGCAAGATTTGGACTACTCCAACTCTGCAGAAGAGAAATTCAGCTGCCAGTATGACGGAGGTCCAATGACCATCGGTTTCAAATCATCTTTTCTGGTGGAAATGCTGTCAAACCTCACCTGTGAAGAAGTGGAGATTGACCTGCAAGACCCTCAACGCGCAGCCCTGCTGTTGCCTTTTGACAACGAAGGCGACTCCGAAATGGAGACGTTGATGATGATTATGCCTGTAATGATATAAAAAACAATAATGAAGCTACAATTAACAAAGCCAATCATATTCTTTGACTTAGAAACGACAGGCGTAAGCATCGCCAAAGACCATATTGTGGAGATATCTTATGTCAAGATTTATCCCAATGGAGACGAGGAATCAAAAACGCGCAGAATAAATCCGGGCGTCCACATTCCCGAAGAGAGTTCGGCTGTCCATCACATCACAGATGAAGACGTAAAGGATTGCCCTACTTTCAAACAAGTGGCACAAGAGGTCGCACAGGAAATTGATGGCTGCGATATTGCTGGATATAACTCCACCCAATTTGATGTTCCGATGCTGGCGGAGGAATTCTATCGTGCCGAGGTGAAGGTTGACTTGCACGAACGCAAGTTCATCGATGTGCAGAACATATTTTGGAAAAAAGAGCCCCGCACCCTCACTGCTGCCTATAAATTCTACTGCCATGCCGACCTGGAGGGGGCTCATGGCGCCAATGCTGACGCCCAGGCCACTTACGACGTGATGAAAGCTCAGTTGGACCACTATCCAGATTTGGAAAACAATGTTGACTTCTTGTCTGAATACTCCACCTTTGCCCACCGTGCCGATTTTGCCGGACTGATGGTTTATAATGACAAAAATGAGATTATTTTCAACTTTGGCAAACACAAAGGCAAAAGGGTATGCGATGTGCTGAAACAAGAACCTAGCTATTATGGCTGGGTTATGAGCCGGGACTTCACTCACGACACAAAGGAGGTTCTGACCAACATCAAAAACAGTATGAAATAAAATACGATTTTCAGAATTACAAACTTTAGGGAGGCAACAAATTTCGATTTGCTGCCTCTTTTTTCTGACAGCCAATTTTGCGCCATGACCAAATCAAATAGTTTTTTCCAATTCCGGCAATTCAGGATAGAACAAGACCGATGTGCCCTCAAAGTAGGAACTGACGGCGTGCTTTTAGGAGGCTGGACTGACACTGACGGAGCTAAAAACATACTCGATATAGGGACTGGCACAGGACTGATAGCGCTAATGCTGGCACAACGCACCGATAAAGAAAAGGCCAAAATAACGGCCATTGAAATTGATGAGGAGACTGCCACGCAAGCGAAAATAAACATTTCAAACAGCAAATGGGCCGAACGGATAACCGTAAAATGTCAAAGCCTGCAAGACCACTTGACAGATACGCCTTTCGACTTGATTGTATGCAATCCCCCCTACTTCAGCAATTCAATGAAGAGCGCGGACGACAAACGCGCCAAAGCCCGTCACGATGACACGCTGCCAGCCATTGACCTTGCCACACATTCCATTAGGTTGTTGGCCCCGCACGGGCGCCTGTGTATCATTCTTCCAACAGAAATGGGCATGAAATTCGCCCAAATGGCCCAAGAGATGGGGCTATGGTTACGCAAAAGCACGTTGGTATTTGCCAAACCTGGCAGCACTTCCAAAAGAGTCTTAATGGAACTATGCACCGATGCCGAAAATACATCAGCCACAAGTTCTCTGCTGATAAGGAATGCAGACAACAACGAATATACCCCCGAATATAAAAAGCTGCTGGAAGAGTTTTTTCTTAGTACAGAAGAATTGGCCGCTCTGAAAGAAAAAATGAGACAAAAAAAGAGAGAATGACTGTCGTCATCCCCCCTTATATACTAATAAGAAACCAAATATCAGCTTCTTATGATTTTTATTTCTCCGTTACCCCACAACTTGATAATTTTTGACGGAGCCTTCTTAGTCTTGTCATTTTGGCGATATTTAACGATATAATCCATCTGATTCTTTATTTCCTCGCTCACCTCCGAGAAATTCTGAGGACTGGGTTCGCCCGATATATTGGCAGAAGTAGAAACGAGAGGACGACGCAAACGCTTGCACAACTCCTGCGAAAAAAGTTCCTTGGTAACACGTATACCCACACTGCCATCCTCTGCCATTAAGTTTGGAGCCAAATTTCGCGCACCCTCATAAATAATGGTAAGAGGAGTGGTTGCAGCATCAATAAGGTCATAAGCGATGGTAGGCATATCAGCCAGACGCTCTATCAATGATGGGCTGTCAGTGAGCGAAATGAGAGCTTTTGAATCCTCTCTCTTTTTTATTTCATATACCCGTTTTACTGCGGCTTCATTAGTAGCATCACAGCCGATACCCCAAATGGTATCAGTAGGATAAAGAATGACTCCTCCCTCTTTCAGAACTTTCAAAGCGCTGCGGAGGTCTTCTTCCATCTGTTCGTTTTTTGCTTCCATATAGTAATATGTTCAATATTTCTCACTTTGTCACCCGGCGTCTAAATTCAGAACATGTAATAGCCGTTGCCACAGCCACGTTCAACGATTCAGAGGTGGCCACACCTTGAGGAAAATTAGGAATAAATAGTTTCCGATTGATATAACGTGCCAAAGTTTCAGATATACCTTTACCCTCATTTCCCATCACTATGACCGCATCAGAAGGCAATTCGGCATCATAGATGCAATCACCCTCCAGATAAGTACCAAATACGGGCAACGTGCCATTCAGTTGCGATAACAAGGAGACAAGGTCAGAATAGACAATTTTCACACGTCCTATGGCTCCCATTGTAGCCTGCACCGTTTTGCTATTGAACACATCAACAGTATCAGGCGAACAGACGATGCGATCAATTCCAAACCAATCCGCAATCCGCACAATGGTTCCTAAATTTCCGGGGTCCTGAATGTGGTCTAGCATCAGCGTCAATCCCGATTGGATATCAGACATCGACAATTGAGCTTCCGGTTTCGCAAATATTCCGATTGCCCGCTGAGGGGCATTTAGCGCAGAAGCCCTGCAAATATCATCATGAGCCGCTTCCACCACTTCCGATACTGACACTGGATGACTGACATTACGCGAATCGGATTCCAGAGCAGACAAAAAATCAGCAGTCGCCACCAATAGCCGGCAAGGAAACAGATGAAGCAAATCGCCAACTGCTTTGTCTCCCTCTGCCACAAAAAGACCCAGCTCATCGCGGGTACGTTTGGCCGACAACGACTGTATCAGTTTTATCTGTTTCTTGGTCAACGACATGATTTATATCAAGACTTATGATTACTCAATACGTGTAACCCATATCTCATAGCGCATAGGTGTATAGTCACCCGCATCTGACACGGTGCTTCCACTCACCGTATTGTTATAGCCATTGCCTATTTTAAATGGGATGATGGCAATACAATGCCCACCCGCATACAGACAACGCACAGCCTTCTGGAAACCCTCTCCAAAGGTATTGTCACTACTAGGAGATGAAATAAGTTTGAAATTCTGAGGATTGGAAGCCACTGCCGATGAACAATCAAAGAGAGTTGTGCCCGACAGTGTCTTTCCTATATAACGGATATAAACCGTACAACCCGTCTTTGGCGCAAGTGTGGTGGTATCTCCCTTGTCTATTTGGTGATAGTATAATCCGTCAGAGAACTTGTAATACACAGGTTTACCTGATGCATTAAGCCACTCTCCAGCACTATCAGGACGGGAAGAAACGACCTCCACCTGATTGTTTTTAAGATAACTGCTGATAGCCGATTTCTCATCATCAAGATAATCGGCATAGGTCTTGTCTTTGTTACAAGCAGACAACAAAAGGCAAGCGGCCAAAGCGCCCATTGCCATCAACTTAATCCTAACGTTACTCAGCATCTTCACTTTTTCTTTTTATTTATATCTATGACAGAGAGTTTACAATATACAGGCGACCATGTCGGCACACAGTTTTTATACCCGGAAACACCATAAGCCAGAAGTGCAGGTATGATAAAATCACCCGAACCACCTTTGCGCAACATCCGTGCAGCTGATTCAAAACCATGCTCCACGTCTCCGCCGCCAATGGATATTTTTTTTGTCACATTAGTCAGTTCGGGACATTTGTTGCCATTAAGCAGCGACACGGTATATCTGATGGTTGCCACATCATGCTTGCCAAACTTAGAGCCCTTCCCTTCATTTCTGATAATATAACGGATACCCTCGTCCGACGTCTGCATCTTTAAGTGTAACGAATCGATATATCGATTTATTTCCTTGTTCTCGAACTCAACATATCCTTTATTGAATTCCATCAGATTTTGGTCTGTGGGGTCCTTCGGCAGTTTATTGGCGGGAATCTGGGGCGCCTCGTTGCTACTGCAGCCCGCTCCAGACAGAAATAAAAGCAAATATGTAAAAAGATAAAAAATATTTTTTTTCATCATTTATCCTTATTCAGTTCTTTCTGTATATATTCAATATATTTGGGCAGAGCCGCTTTCAATCGCTCCACCACTTGTTCCAGAGTTTCACCCACAGCCTCACCACCTGACGCATTCAAATGACCACCGCCGTTAAAATTCTCTGCCGCCAGCAAGTTGGTTGGCACATCTCCATGCGAGCGCAACGAAATCTTGATGAGGTTTTCTTCCTCCTTCAAGAAAGCGGCAATACAAATTCCCTTGATTGACAGTGGCATATTGACGAAGCCTTCTGTATCGCCTTTTCTATAATTAAAGCGATTCAGTTCTGCCCTCGACATGGCAATGATGGCCGTTCCATATTCAGGCAATATTTCCATTTTCTCCAGAGCATATCCCATCATTCTGAAACGGTCAGCCGTATAGGAATTGAATACTTTCTGATAAATATCATCCTTGTCAATACCCTTCTTGATGAGTTCAGATATGATGATATATATTTCGGCCTTATTGCTATTGTAAGTAAATGCGCCAGTGTCAGTCATCATGCCTGCATATATGCACTCAGCAATTTCCTTGTTCATGATGTCGAAATAACCCATTCGGCAGATAAGTCTAAATATCATCTCCGAGGTAGACGACATATCAGGATATGAAATGGTGACATCGGCAAACGGCTCAGGATTGAGATGATGGTCTATCATCACCTTAGGACACTTGGTTAGACGCAGCGAGTGCTCCATATCCGCGCCCACCCTCTTCAGCTCATTATAATCCAAAGACATGATAAGGTCTGCCGCCTTTATCGCACTGACAGAAGCATGTCTATTATCCTTATAGACGAGAACATCGTGACTGCCACTCATCCATTTCAAAAATGCAGGGAATCCGTTAGGAACCACTACTGTGGCTTTTTTGCCTATCAGATGCAGAAAATTGCACAATGCAAGCGAAGAGCCAACGGCGTCTCCATCTGGCGAAATATGAACCGTTATAACAATGTTGGTGGCGGCCATAATACGTTCTTTGGCCTGCTGTATGAGTTCTTCCTTGATAACTTTGGTAATCATTTGGATACTGAAGTTTACTTGACTTGCAAAGATACTGAAAAAGACGCCAACAATAATGAAAAAAAAGAATAACTTACGAAGATAGATAATCGGAACAAAAAGGAATAGAAGTAGCAGTTTTAAAATATTTATTGATTATCAGTATTTTATAAATAATTTTCAAAATTAGCAAAATTCATCAGTCCAAAATGTTGGTAGTTTAATAAAAAGGGGCTATCTTTGCACCGCAATTCAGAAGAAAAGATGGCGGGATAGCTCAGTTGGTTAGAGCGTCGGATTCATAACCCGGAGGTCACGAGTTCAATTCTCGTCCCCGCTACAAGTAATAGTTAATAGGCACGGCGGATTAGTGTAGTGGCCTAGCACGCGACCCTCTCACGGTTGAGACTCGAGTTCGACTCTCGGATCCGCTACAAAGCGTAAACCAATAATTTGCGCTTTTTTTATTTTTTCATTGTCAGAACAGCATCTGACTTTTGGCCAACGGCGGATTAGTGTAGTGGCCTAGCACGCGACCCTCTCACGGTTGAGACTCGAGTTCGACTCTCGGATCCGCTACAAAGCGTAAACCAATAATTTGCGCTTTTTTTATTTTTTCATTGTCAGAACAGCATCTGACTTTTGGCCAACGGCGGATTAGTGTAGTGGCCTAGCACGCGACCCTCTCACGGTTGAGACTCGAGTTCGACTCTCGGATCCGCTACAAATCACAAGGACCAGTC
>OBMA010000238.1_pt1 | contig 30635 bp, 27 predicted proteins | sample 1539141 | NCBI WGS metagenome assembly OBMA01 (sample SAMEA3991484, study PRJEB22521) | metagenome | biome: anthropogenic terrestrial biome; feature: sewage plant; material: raw primary sludge | place: Sweden | collected 2012-09-26
CTTGGTTGCATCGATTGTGGTTCTTCCACCATCGGGTATTAGGCTAATACATATATAATATATTATATACAACTATATATCAATTAAATAGAAGGCTATTATAAATGTTTTAGTAACAGAATAGTAACATTTTGAGAATGGTCGCAAAAAAAAGAGAACCCATTTGGATTCTCTTTAGTTTTCATGCAAAAAGGAGTATTTACCCTTGTTGCTATCACAATTTGTTTTAATCTGTTGTGGAATGAAGTAAATCCTTCACATCAACTTCTAAAACAGCTGCAATTTTTATTAGTGTTTCTAATCCTGGTTGAGCTGAATTGGTACACCATTTAGAAACAGTAGCTTGATCTTTACCTAATTGATCGGCAAGCCATTTATTGGTCTTTTTCTTTTCAGCCAATACAATCTTTAATCGGTTTATATCCATATTATTAAAAATAATATACACATGAAGTTCCTAAAAACTTGTCATCTAACTTATATTTATTATTTAGGTCTTGTTTATAATAGAGAGTTAACCAATCCCAGTGTCTCCAAGCCATTCCAAAACCACCACCAACAGAATACTCATTTTCTAAGTATTCTTCACGAATAACATTATATTCTCCTAAACCACAAATATACAATTTTGATTGCTTATTTTTTGCATCTAAATTGCAAATATTAACTTTTAGTTTTGCATAAGCAGGCATATGAAATTTGGCTTTTTCTTCACTATCATAATAGTCATCATCGTCTGCTGTCTTATAGCAAATAACTCCAGGTTTTAATCCAACTTCCAATTGAATAGGTGATTTGTAGTTTCCCAATTTGACGCTTGCACCCACATTGTAATAATATACTTCTAAATATTTATCTTCAGACAGACAATTCCATCCAAAATCCATTAATTCAAGACCAAATAGAATAATGCCACCATTAGCTTTAATTCGTGCTTTCCTTTGCCTGCTCTGATAAGAAGAGTATTCTCTTTTACTTTTTTCAATATATGATTTAACAAAATTTTTAGTAGATTCATCCTTGGCAAATTTTAAAGCATCATTATATGAATATGCTCCAGAATACATGTTCAATGATTTGGCTTTGCTTATTGCAAGCCAATTTGAAACTTCATCGAACTTTTTACTATTTGGATATTTGCTTAAAAAAACCTGTAAATCAACTTCTTTTGAATACGAACTAAGTTTTGAATAATCATAAGCTTCTACACATTTGTCAAACATGAATATACTACTTGAAACCAACTCATTCTTACCACCAGCTGCTATAAATTCATTATATGCCAGTAAATATTCATTACCATTATATAGATTTATAGCCTTTAATTCATGTATTCTCTTTTTGGCTTGTGGCATACATGAAGAAGTTGGATATTCTTGTAAGAAGTTCTGAATACCTTCAATGTTTCCGTTTGTTTTTAAAGAGTTCCATTTTTCAATAGAATTTAGTTCTGCAATGGCCGAGTTAGCATTTGACTTAAAACTTTGATATTTTGAATTATTCAAGTAATAAGTATATGACTCCTTTGTGTTTCTAGCTTTTGCTGAGTTCCACATATCGAAATCTGTAATTCTTTCGCATATATCTTTAATATATATTCCTTTCGGGTACATTTTTACATATTCTTGAAATGCTTCCAATGTACCTTTTTTACATGCATTATCATAATGTTGTTTCTCAATCTTCTGCATCTCGATTAGTTCTTGCTTACGTTGCTTTGCATAGTCGGTAAGCTTTTGTGCATTTAAGACTGAATGTAAGGAAAACAATAACAATAGTGCAACTGTTCTTAATAGTATTCCGGTTTTCATAAATCCTCCATTGTTTTAAGACAATTATTTAATTCAATATCTATAGCAGAAAATTCAGTCAATATCGCTTCTTTTTTAAATGCGTTCAAATTATTAACAATCTGTATTATGAATTTACCAAGATATGTATATTTGTAATCTGAATATTTAATATAACTCTTATAAACCTCTTTTTCTTTAAAAATCAATAACAGAGATTTTCCATCTTTAGTAAAAGGTTTCTTCACTTCAGATTGCACATCAACTAGAAATTTAGACAATTCTTTGATATCGTTTTGGTAATTACATAGCAGATTATATTTAATAATGCGTTTATCTTTAAGAGCTTTGCTATGTATATTGTCAAAGGCTGGGATCGCTATTTTTTCAACGCTATATGCCTCATAGGGTATATATAAGAAATTTGATGCCATATTAATTAAGCACGTATCCGTTTTATTAACGTGATTAAGCAAGTCTTGATTAGTGCTTTTTATTTGCATTAATTGTAAATCAAGATTCGAAGCTTTTTCTCTTATTTGTTTTAGTTCGATTATAAGATTGTTTATTGAATCTTTCATCGCTTGTAAATCCCTAACAGCCAAGTCTTTTTCGTTATTTAATTTTGATAACGCATCAATTGTTATAGAAACATGTTCGGTGTCATTATTGACAGAATCTTTTTCCTGTGCGTTTATGTTCGTAGTTAACATTATCACACATGATAGAATTATTACTCTTAGTTTCATATTACGCTCAATTATTAGTTTCGGTATTACCATAATACGACATTGCTTGATCATAAAAACCTCTTGCTCTTTGCCACAATGCATTTACATCACGCTTACTTCCATATAACGATTGTGCTTTATTGTCATATTCTGTCGTAACAGCATCTACATGTGGAATCAAAGTATTCTCATAATAGGTTTTAGAGAAATATCTATACTGAGATAATTTATCGACTTGTGTAGAAACATAATTGTAATGCGATGTTGCAATTTCAGATTTCACGTTTCGTAAAGAACTCATCAAGTCTGTGCAATTTCTTAAGTATCCATTGTTTGAGAAACTATTTGCTTGTGATATTACAGATTGAGCATTAGCAACTCCAGAGAACACTGTGCTTCTGCTAATTCTTCTAGCTTGTCTATAGTCCGAAATAACACGAGTAATTAGATTGAGGGAGTCAGTTTCTTGTTTCGTTAATGCCATAGACTTGTCAGAATGAAGCAATGATTTAAGTACAGATACACGACTTAAAATGTTATTGTGTTCATTATCATTCCAAACAGATTTTTTAAATTCGGAAAAGCATCTGTTCATAAAAAGAGAACAATAAGCATTCATGCAATTATCTAAATATTTATCTGATCTATCAGACTGTATTTTGTTTTCTAAATTAAATACATTAATCCTGTCTATGGCTGTAAAGAATATTGAATCTTCCATAACTTCGTTTTTAACAGAAACTAAAGCTTTTCGACTTGTTGCAATATCCTCAGCGTATTGATCCACTTGCTTTATCGTCATTGGCGGCTCCACTTTTGTTTTAGCATACACCATGACTCCTCCTATAGCTAATGATATAGCTAAAAGAAGAAAGAATATTTTAATTGTTACTTTCATAGCTTATTAGTATTATTATTCTTGTCCACGTCTATTTTTGTTAGTAGAGTTGGTTGTTGAGTTCGCAGGTGTCTCAGTGGTTTTAGTACCTTTGCCTGTAATATTGCTTTTGGTTTTAACTAAAGATTTTTTAGATTCTGAAGGAGCCTCTTTTTTCTCGCTATGATTTTCTGAAATCCACTTGATGTAATTATCAATAGAGATTACAACATCGTCCGAAGCATTGTATTTGCCGCCAACCTTACCGACGGGTTTTAGACCACGAATTGATGCGTTATTATAAGCATCAATCACTTTATCAAGCTTTTCCGATCCTAAATTCAAATTTCTTAATTTTTCGATGTCAAAGCTATTAAGTGCTTCAAAAACTCCTTGCGTTTTAGAGTAGCGATTCAAAGAATCTTTTTGCCAGCTATTATTATTATCAAGATAAGCAATTGCAAGAGAATCTACATTGTATTCAACGGGGGCACCAGTTTCATCAGACTGCGGCGATTCACCCCCAGTTTCTGCTACCTCGTTGTTGATAGTTATATGTTTTTTAAAAGGAGGCCATCCTATTTGAAACTCATAATCATCAATAGCGTTCCATCCAGCAACAAGAATAATAGTTAATATACAAGTAATGAAACCGTAAAGAAAACATCTAAGCTTTAGTTTAAAATTGCTTTGATAAAGCTCATTATTGTGAGATTCCGATATACTATCAGAGCTAAAACCACGCAAAGGTGAATCCTTTAATTTGTGATGAGTTTCGACAATAAGACGCACATCCTCATATGAATCCATATTTATGCTATCTCTATTAAATCCGAATTCATAATGATGAATATTTTTTTTAAGAGTAATAGTATAACAATTCTTGATTTTTCCGTTCTCAATACAAGAATAATTCTCCTTTTTGAATGTAGAATATCCCTCTTTTGACACATAAAGCCTAGTGCCTTCTAATAGAGAATCATATGCAATAGCCAAACTATCTATTAGCTGTTTACCATCAATAGAAATGTTTGTTTTATCCACTCTTTTCCCAGTTTCATCGGAAATCATAAACCACTGTCTTTGCACAATGATTTTATAGTCTTTGCGGAAAATAGCTATATCTAAATCGCTGATATTTGTATTTGCTACGATATCCCTTTTTATGTCTTCAAAACCAGCTTTTTTCCAAACAATTGCAAATTTAAAACCAGTTGTAACTGAAATACCTTTATTAAAAATAGCATTGCCAATGTATGCTTCAAAGCCATCTATAGATTTTGGCGCATTTATTGAGCATTCAGGCTTTACTTTAATTTTTAATTCCTGAATTCCATTTATTGAGATATCTGAATTCTTATTAACCAAGAAAATACCTTTGAAATTCTTATATTCAGGTTGAGCTATATACTCTCCCAAAAGTTCTTTTAGTTCATATTGTGTATTGTTTCCGTAATACATTATACCTAAAGCCCCATTTGAATTTGAAGATATAAAGTCAGATGCGCAATATAGATAATCGTTTGATTTATACTCTTTTTCAAAAGTTTTACTGAGCAATATATCATCGACTCCAGAACGACCAGATATTGCTTTCTCGACATTATCAATAATTTCAATAGTTTCCTGATCTGAAATAGAAATTTTTGATGGAAAATGTACCCAAGCAGCAACATTATCAAACGCTCTTCCACTTCCTTCTGGGCGTGACTTTATTATTCCAATTAGATAACCCGCAGGACCAAGAAACTTTATTAGGTTGACAGTTTTTTCCGTTTCGTCAAATCCTATTAATTCCTTGATTGAAGATCTCGCATCAGCAGCAAATTTCTCCCACTGACCATTTTTATTGAAAGACAATGGGTACTCTGATTCACCATTGTTTGTAATTTTAATTACTAAACCTAATTTCATAATTATCCTCTAAATATTTTTTCAAACATTCCTCTTTTTCCACCTCTAAAACTGGCAGAACGTTTTAGTATAAGTTCAACAACATTCTCTGCTGGACGAGAATTAAAGCGACAATAATTTTGGAAACATACTTCTCCTAGTGAAAAAGCTAGTTTCTCCACAACTCCTTTATTTATTTCATTATCCTTACAGATTTGGCCAAGACCATTATAGAAACCCAAATAATTTTTATTTATATAATTGGAAAATATTTCTTTTGATTGCTCTTTTACCTTGTCTGCTTTTGTAATCATAATATAAATTGCATCTGTGTCTTTTTTAAAGATACCCGTGTTTTTAATATATGAAAGCGCACCATCAAGATAAACCCCCTGAGGTAATCCTTCATACAGTCTATCTTCAGCCCCATATTCAATTACAAAAATGTGCATCTTGCGGTTTATGGATCTATTGTCAATTAGAACATTTGTTAATGTATCTAACATAATCTCGTCTGTGTCAGACATAGAATCTCCGGCATTTGCCTTATACATACAACGCATCAATTCACCAGCCATATCTATACACGTAATTGGATGTATTTTATCTTCTTTATCTACCAAATCAAATCCCATTTCATAAAAAGAATCAACAGAAGTTCCTTCCATCAGAGTTCCAATTTGTCCATTTTGAAAGAGATTAATCAATTTAGTCATATACCCGTAGCCTTGAGAGCCAGTATCAGGATCCATGGATTTAGCTACACGCCCACAAGCTGCAACGCTTAAAATAGCTCCTAAGGCACAGCTCTTGCCTGAAGATGGGATGCCCCAAAAATATATCTCGGTTGATTGCTTGTGAATTTTATCAAGTTTCTCTGGCATATTAAATGATTGAGCACAATCTCCATTAAACATTTTTCTAATGAACAACTTATCTATACCAATACCTATTAAATCTGCATGAGTAATGACTCCTTTATTAATCAATGTTTTTACGACACTAGCATTTAGTAAATTATGATCATCTCGAATAGTGTTTAGAAAGTCTTCTTTTGTAATTTTTTTTTCTTTCAAAAATCTTTCAATTGTATCAAGAATATTATTATCTTTTTGAGCTGGTGTCAGTGATATGTCTGTTTGAAATTGACGGATTTGACTAACTAAAGTTTCTGCGTCAACTCCCATTATTTCATCCAATAAAATATTATTGATTAAAATATTAGCATCATTAATATGATTGCTATCTGGATACTTTTTTACGAAATTCCTTAATTCGTCAATATCATTTTTATCTACGCATGTCCAAGCATCGTCCGTTGTGGATTTTAAGTAATTACTCTCGTTTTCCTCTTTAATATTACTAATCAAGTCTCTAGCTTCATTTCTATGCTTACCATTAGGGTAAGTATTTAAATATTGCTTAGCAGCATCAATAGTTCTCAAAGCATATGCCTCATTCCATGCATTATCATCACCATTCTTTAGAAAATCTTCGACTTCTTTTCTTTTTGAAGCATCAAAGAATCCATCTGTTTCATTAATCAATTCATCTAGGGATATAACTCCGTCTTGAATATATTTAACGAGTTGCTGAGCAGAATATTCTGCGACATTATCTAGTATGCGTTCTTTCATAAGTAGTGTAGTTATTTAGGACTATTACCATATTCGTTTGTATTTGCGTCTCCTTCTGCAAATAGCATCAAAAAACCGTAAAATGGAATAATTTGGTACCACCCAGAATTCCCCCGATCATGGCATCGCTTTGCTCCTTGTGCCCAAACAAACCACAAATAAGGAATGAGTAAAACAAAGTATAGTACGATTAATCCTGTTGGGTCTGAATAAGAATTATTAGCAGAGCCTATAATTGCATTTAATCCTAGGCTAATAAAAAAACAGATAATCATTGAGATACCATATTCAGTTCTACGAATTCTCCCTTTAAATGAAAATGGAGCACTAAACATTGCCGATTTTGAATTATCCGTCGCCTTGGTTTCCTCCTTAGCAGAATCACTTTGGATAGAACTTGATGAAGTATTTAAATCTGGCACCTCTAATGATGGTATTTCTAAAATAGGAGTTACTTCAATAGGCTGAGATGGAGTATTAACCACCTCATTATCTGAATCGACACTTTGTTCCGTAGAACTTATATCGGGATTTTGTGATGATTCCATTCGCTCTAAAGCCAAATTAACTTTCTTTTTTAGAAGTGGTGTATAGGCACCACCAGTCTCATGAAGTAACTCGTAAGACGTCACAATATCAGATTTAATAGCTTCTGCAATTTGTTCTGGGCTGTAATCCTTAAAATTTTTGATTAAGTCTTTCTTGTTCATATGTTATTTCTTTTATTTTAAAATGTTCCTCCATAGATATCATCAGAATTGGTATAAATTGTTTCTTCGCTTTCTGGTGTTTCTTTTTCATCATTAAAACTTTTATTCTTAATATTCTTCCTTTTATTATTGGGTAAAAGGTAATATAGTCCATTAGCCCTAGTACTTCTTCTCTGTAAAAAGTAGGGGAACAGAAGCATTAGGAATAGTAACATAGATGTTAATAAGGAAGTAACCTTTATACCTGTTGAATTCTGATATATTTGGGTTAAAGATTTAAGCCCATTGTTGGCGTTCGTAATAGCATCGTTGTCAGACGCAAAGGAGTTAACTGTTTGCCCGTATGTGGTTTCGCCTGTTAAAACAGGTGATGAATAATCAACTAATGTTTTATTCCAAGTTTTAATAGCGTCAGATATTTTATCAACGTTTCCAACTAAGAATGCATTCCAAACAGATGCTCCCTGATTCGCATTATTTATCCATTGGTTTGCAAGCAATTTAAGACTATCGGTGTTTTGTGATTGCAATTGTAAGTGCATAGTCATAATAAGATTGTTTTTTCTAATTTCATCACTATTTCCATTAAAACCGCAATCATAATATGTTTTAGTGTCAATATCTTTTCTTTGAATGATTTTATTAAGCGTAATCTTGTATCTTTCAATACGTTCACTTGAATAATTATCATAGTCAATAAACATCTGTTTGGACTTTTCTATTGAAGTAGTAAATTTTGTCTCTATTTGTTTCCTTTCTCTAAAGACATTCCAAAAATGATTATAGGATAACATTGCCACCAAAAAGACTAAGGGACATAAACAAATTAGTATTCTTTCGATTATAATATTTCTTTCAAATTTACTATCGGTTCCTTTTGCTATTTGAGCCCCAATAAAAGTTGACAACAGAATCAAATCTATGAATAACACTTTAATTGCAGCAGCTTTAAAATCACCTCCATTTTGATAAAAGTTACCCATATAGCAAACGTAGCTAATAAATATAATAGCAAGAAATGCAATTATATGTCCCCATGAGAATTTAAGAGTCTCATTCCATGAATATTTATTGTTCATATTACTTTTCTTATTTATTTGGTAAAAGTCTTTCTAAATCACTTATTTTTTTCTTGTATTCAGCTATTTTTCGACGGATAGCTTCGTAATCAGTTTCATTTTTTTGAGTAGGCGGAGTATTAACAGATTCATCAGTTGAAGGTGACGAAGATTCTCCAGATGCTTTATCACCATCTCCATTTGGTACAGGGCGAATAGGACGTTCTTTTGGAGTAGAAAAGTCACCTCGTTTTACACCTATTAATGCATTATCAACTAAAACCATTGGTGGAATAAAGCCATATACGTCTGAACCTGTCTTGTATAAAACATTTCTTGCTTGTGTAACTGTAATATCCTTTTTGAGAGACTTCATTAATGCAATAGTACCAGTTACTATAGGCGCTGCCATACTTGTTCCATCAAAAGACTTAAATGTACTATTAGGATATGAACTCAATATATCTTTGCCTGGGGCGGATATATCCGAGCATGGACCATAATTTGTGAAGTCTGTAGGATATAATCGTTTATCTACTGCTGCAACAACTATAGCAGATGAGTTTCTGTTTTCTGGCGGTATGCTTGATAGGATGTCATCATTTCCGGCCGCAAATACAAGAATAGTATTTTTCTTAGCTGCTAACGAACATACCCTCGACCATAGTTTTTCTACATTTTTAAACTGTTGCCTTGCAATTTGGTCTTGATCTTCTACGGGTAGCTGATTCAAACCAGTAAATGAAGGGCCTATAGAGATGTTAACGACATCGACATCATGATGAATCGCATACATTACGCCAGCAACTAAAGCAGACAACGGACATTGCTTGTTATCAAATACTTGAACAGGCATTAATTTACAATTCGGTGCGACACCTGATGCGCCTTTATTATAAAATTCTGAATTACCAGCAGCTAAGCCTGCCGTATGTGTTCCATGACCATCTCCTAAACTAAGTCTATTATCTTGTGTGAATACGTTATAAGCTTCAACAATTCGCCCACTGAACATTGGATGCGAAGATTGTATGCCATCATCTACTACAGCAATCTTAACATCCGCTGAGCCTTTTGTTATTTGCCATGCTTTTTGTAAATGGATAGCATTAAGATGCCAACCAGGATTATCTGATTCTGTTCTCAAATTACCATGCAATTCATATATCTCTTCATCGAAAACAATGAAATCATGATTTGGTATCTTGCTGTTTATTGTTTTTCGTATTTGTTCTCTTTCATATTCTGGAATCTGAATAACAAGCAACTTTACTTCTTTGTCATAGCCAATAACAGAATAATTGTCTGTAGGATATGCCTTTTTAAAATCTTGAGCTAATGCGTCAATATTATCATTTTCATCTTCAAGAAAAAGGAACAATCTATTTGCTATTGTATTTGGAACACCAGGTTGTCTAATAATTGGTATTTCACTACCACCCTCACCTAAAGTAGGAGCTACTACATTGCCATTTTCAGGCAATCTGCCATTGCCGTTTGTTATAGGGTGAATAAAGCCATTATCATCAACATGTCTGCCATCCGTTGTAGAAATTGTATCAATTGGTACAACCCCATTTACAGGATGGTTGAACCAAGAACATCCTCCACAACCTCTTAGAAACCATGATAAAAGCCACAATAAAAGTATGGTAATGAGTAACCATAGAAGCCATTTAAGGCATCCTTTTCCTGTGAATAAGCCTGTAAACCACAACCACCAACGTCTATACCAAGGAATGTTTTCTTCGTATAGAGCAGTGAATAATTTATTTGATGTTATTTGAGTTCCTAACGGATTAGTATTCCAACCTTTAAACTTATACCCTTTGTTGGGTGAAACGGACGGTATTTCTCCTAAATTTAAAGTAGAATTTGCCAATTTCTTTAAAGTAGAATTACCGACAATAACGCCATGTTTCCCGGAGTCAAAGCTACAGGTAAAATATTCATCTGGCTCTTCTATAGGTGGAATGACAGGTGGAATTTCAGAAGGAATTATTGGCTGTTCTGGTTGAACATCAATTTCTTCCTTAATGTATTTTGCGACAAAAGTAGTATCTGCATTTACTATGAAGTCAGAGAAAGAAGGTGACCAAGCATCAAATCTGTACCCGTCAGACACAACAATTTTTGGGAAATCGTTCAGCGTCAAACTTGTTCCTTCTGCTTTATTAATGCTTTTGTCTAGTTTAGATACTAATGAGCCATGGTCTCCTGGATCGAAAGTAATTTTATACCTCTTTATTTCTTCATATTCATGAATGATCGATCCAACAACCTTGTGCTGCTTTGTGTCTGGAGTCATTCCCCAAGCAACCAAATAAACTTTATTGTCGCAACAATAAACTCTAGATTCATCAATATACTTGATAGAAGCAGCCAATATCTGAAGATCTTCACCATTGAGTTTCACAACAGAAGATCTATATATCCGGATTGTATCTTCAAGAATCGCTTTATATTTGTTCTGTTCTACTCCAGTAAGTTCTGTTATTCTAATTGGATGCTCAATCCATTTGTCAATATGCCAGCAAATTTGGTCTTCATCCTCCAAGTATTCTGGCGTAGACAAGAAATGTTGATAATCAGTGGGGATAGAACGTTTGACCACACTAAAAACACTATCATAACGTTTATATATCGGGTCATGACCTATACCTTGTATATCAGTGAAGTCGGAAACTTCTGTATAACAAAGCTTTTGTTTTCCAAAAAATGTATGTCCTGCCATATTTATTTGTATAAGAGTTCACAAGTATCAACTAGTTCCTTAATTTTTGCATTTGCTATGGGGTCAACCTGAGATATATCACTTGCGTATAATAGACCAATAGTAACTAGATTTTCCCATCTTTGGAAATTATCCCAAAGCGGTAACTTTAGTAAGGTGCTATTATCAATAGCATCAATATTAGCTGCATCATCAAACGCTTTAAGAGCCTGCAGAAGAGGCTGAGGTTTTCTATCAGTGTACCAAGCAGACGAAGATAAATCAACTTTAATATTACATTTATTAGCCTTTGCTTTAATGCTTTCAACTTCATCATTATTGATGTAATTTCGGCCCACAGAACTTATAAAATTATTCAGGGTCAATGCGGCATAATCAGCAACGGCATTTGGCTGTTCGTTCAAACTGAACACTTTGCAATATCTATCAATTCGTTCTGAAATAATTCTCTTTATATTTAATTTTTTCAATAGCGCGGCCAACATAAAAATGACATCTTCAGAATGAGGTAGCATTGGCTCCAAAACTTTCACTTGGTTATTTATGAAAGAATTCCAATAATCAATAATATGCTTGGTTAAAACATCTGCAACAGTCGTCAAAGTTTCAGTTTCGCTTGAAACGACTTCTGAAATTGTACAACCACGTTCTTTTAATGCTTCTTCTAACCTTGGCTCATCACATCCAAAAAAGTCGCATAATTTCTGAATATTAGTTGCTTTATTATCAGTAGAATCAATACCTACTTGTTTACGTATAAAGTTAATAATTGAAAAATCCTTTGGTGTGTCAGAATGACAAATAATTATATCATAAGCAATATCTCGTAGGTCTCCTACAGGAATCATAAGATTGTCAATTATTCTTCCAAACACTTCAGGTCTTTCTCCGACACTAAGCATTAATGACATCCTAATGTCACTAGCAATACGCTTAACTTTCTGATTTTTTGCATCCTTATCTTCTGGTTCAAAATAGACAGAAAGAGTGTTATACATATCTTCTTTGATATTTTGTAACTGCGCTAAATATTTCTTTTTTCTAGCTTCATCTAGTACGCTTGCAATGCAATCTAAATTCCTTATTATGGCCTTTGAGCCATCATTATTTAATGTTGCTACGTCGTCCCATGTATGTTCAGGATTTGCAAAGTGCTTCCTCACAAAATCATTTTGTAAGAAACTTTTTCTTAGGTTTTTGAAATAATCTGGATAGTCTGAATAATTATGAATAGATTTTTCTTCAGATTTTATAGTTCCATCACTGTAGCCATCAAATAAATTATTTTTACCAGACCAGTAGAAGTCACGCAATGGATAAATATTTTGGAATGATGCTGATGTGAATATACCACCAGGTTTAACCCAATCATCCAACCAACGATTAGGTTTTATAATCTCAGGGAATACCGTGTTAAAGCGGTTCCAGTGAGAATCGAGTTTATCAATAGTGGATGGAGAATCCGTTTTTGTTTTCTCTAAATCAATATTAAATTTTGTTGCTACAAAAAACAATGGAGCTATACCGTTTGTATTGCTTAGCATCTCAGCACGGTCTTGTGATGTATTACCAATATTATCTTCAATCCAACTATTGATAGTTTCACCAATCGTAGCTTCAGCCTTCTGATCGTTGTGGTGACAAAAAAGGACACTACTTATTCGTAATGAACGAGAATATTTATTAAAAAGGTAAGCTACTTTTCCGCGACGAAGAATTTTAGGCAGTACAGTTTTGATGTCCTGCTCTTTATATTTTTCACGAGAACGAGCACCAGGAAAGTCCAATAAATCCAATTTGTGTAGAAATTTTCTTTCATTTGCTACTGATGTAGGTAATTCAAATGTTAATTCAGCAATCAAGGCTGAAAGATTTCCCTTGTGAAAATCATGAGCTAATATATTACCGTTACTATCTAAAATATCTGTATATATTTCATCATTTCCTGTTTCTATTTGTACGCCGCAAACGGTATCAAGCCATTCTATTTTGAGAAGAGTGCCTTTGTCTCTTAAAACAGTATCAAAGGGAACATAAACCTCAGTTTGAAAGTTGATTTTTTTGTATTCATTTATCAATACACAAAACAATTTACTGAGTTCAGTATTTTTATTCCAAAGAAGACTAAAAATATCCACCCATTTGTCGTAGGAAACAAATTGAATAATAGGTGAGACTATTTTACAGAAATTTGACTGATTAATACTTGAAGCAGCGTTACCGATTACATCATGAAGATAATCACTGATGTCTTTAATGTCATCTTCTTCAATTTCATTTTGTTGAACAATGTGTGAAGCCCAATGATTACTGATACTCTCTAACGATTTGTTTATGTCATCATATTTCAACACATTATCTTGATTAATTTTTATATCGTTGTAATACGAATCAGCTAAAAGAAGAATTATATCAACAACTGATAGGTTTCTGACTTTTACAAAATCTTTCATGGCATTACTGTCAGAAGCGATTGTAAAACGGGTAATTACACCAGTAGATTCTACCTTAGAATTATTACCTCCACTGGGATTGAGGTCATCTATAAAACTATATGATTTCCCTGCATTGGTAATGACAAAAGGTGAATCGGGTGAAGACAACAAACTACTCATCAAGTAAGATTTACCCACTTGACTCTCTCCATAAGCAGCTGCCGAGCAGTTTTCGCCAAGAGCAGAACGAATTCGTCTTATTTTTCGACGATATTCCTTAAATACATCATAAGGAAAAGACTCCTTACCATATTCTTTAGCCCATGCTATTGATTGATCAATCAATTTTATATGTTTGTTAATATCTTGTATCATATTACTCTTCTCCAATAATTTAGAAATCAAAAGCGCCAGAATCAAGCCAATACTGTTCATCAACGCCAAGACTTTGAATGTGAATCTCTAGGTTGCTATCAAGAATATCTTCTCCATTACGATCAACAATAGATACAATTTCAAGATTTTCTTTGTCCTCTGCATCTCTTTCTATTGTAATTTTGAAAGGCATTTTCTTCTTGAGTGTATTTAGAGCTTCATTTACTAATCCTAGAACTTTAGCATCAGTTGGACATTCTTCATTACTTAAAATAGCCTTTTTTCTTATTTTGTCAGCAATCTTATATCTGTTATAATCAATTGAATATAAGGCTCTGCAAGGATAAGAATCCATACCGACCTGCCGAACATTAAGAATTTCAGGAATATTGCTTACTGTTAAGTCACCTCTATTTTTATCTGGAGTGATAAAGTATTCAATCGGTTGTCCTTCTCTTGATGCTTCTATGAAGTTTACGGTTGATTTTAGATTCTTTTTCAATGAATCTAAGTTTATTATAAACTTATTCAAATTTGATAACTCAGAGGCATAGTGACCTATAACTCCACCCATAGCTACAATTGTTTTGACGTTTTTTATGTAGCCAGTATTTTCTCCGAATGGATACCAATCACCAACGTAATAATCGTTTAGTACAATCAGTCTGTTTGGAGATACAGAATAATATTTTAAGAAAATGTCTCGAATAGCAGGCAATGATGCAGGTCTACCTGAAAGCAAAACTACGTCACATGCATATGAATACATGATAGTAGCTACTTTCTTTAAAAGTGGCTCAAACTCTTTCTGTACTATGGTTGAAACAGACTGTTTATCAAACTTCCATGCTAGCTGTCTAACATCAATATTTAATTTCTCCTTAAATCCCTCTATAACAGATTCATTAGGTGGACATTCAGAGAACACATCAGAATATTTTACTAAACAATCTTTACTATTTCTCTTAAGTAATTCAAGGAAATGACACATTAGTGGAACAGAATATTGTATATTAAAATCTTTCCTGAGAACTCTGTCCGCAATTGTTTGTCCATTGTAATCCTCCCCAAAAAAGTTCTTCATTTTTTGGCGATATTCTTTTGTGGAATTCAGCCTTAGTTCATTCCTGAAGGCACTATTTTCATCAAGAATCAATATGTTTTTTATTAGAGCATAAAGCATGTCATCTCCTGCGAAGTAGAAGCTATCATAAAATTTTGGATCAGGAGTAATTGTTGTGACGTCGCCTTTAATATATGAATATTTGCTTATCATTAAATCCGTAGTTCCTGCTCCAATATCTAGTGAGCCAACCGTAATTGTAGGTTGATTGTCTTTATCCTCTATTTTACCATAAAGATTAAAGAACTCACTGCAACACCCTTTATATTTATGACCAACTTCTCCATACATATAGACTAACTGAGAGCATGTAGCTTCATCATAGTACCAAATACCATCATCATCTTTTTTTGACTGAATGGCAGGAATAACATCTACGGATTTTCCTGGCTTAAGATTTTCAGAAGGGTCTGAATAGTCAAAATTATCCAAAAGAATTACAGCATCTTTTGCACAATGGACAAGAGCTTCACGTTCAACTTTTGACATTGCTGTAGGACAAGTTACAATAATTCTACGAACCTTTCTTGGTATGGAAGGTTTTCCAAATCCTGTTCGATTAGAACGATGCGTTTCTCCATTTATCTGAGTCTTTGCCTGTACAAGCATCTCTAAAAAAGAAAATGTCATAAGAGAACGGCGTGAATAATGAAATGAACTGCCGCTATTCCCAGTTATATCAAGAGAACCATCACTTTTTAACTGGTTTGTTATACCTCTAAGATTTAGTATATGATCATCAGTCTCTTTTTTCAATACCAAATATTTCCATTCTTCTTTATTTGGTCGCCAATCCCATAAGTACCGTTTGGGGCTAGAATATGTCGAAAGTGATTCTGCGTCATCAACATTATTAGTAGCAAGATGAATCAAGCTATTGGCTTCTTGCCCTAGACGTATTAAACTAGGGTATACAAATTGTTTGCTATCTTTTATTCCAAAATCGCCAAAATTCACCTTTCGGAATGCAAGACGCATATCAAAAGGTTCATCATATTTATTTATATCGATTGTACCATTAATTTCTTTTATAAAATTAGTGTAGTCAATAAGTTCTAGTTGACGAACTTGATTGAAGTTCGTATTGTCTTCGATAAGCAAAGCCGTTGTCCTAGAGTTGCCGATATCAATAACCATGTCAACATCTTTAATCTCAACATCTGTATCTTTGAAGAGTTTGATTTTAGGGAAGATTTCCTTACTTGCAAGGTAATTTATTAAAAATGTGTATGATGCAACATATGACATACGTCTTATATTTGCGCCTCTGATTTGAGATACTCTTTGGATTCCTGGATGCACAATATGAAGAAGATAATCATCTATATAGCTCCAATTATTTCCTGGAGAGCAATAATCCATTAAATAGAACTCGTTGCTACAAAGCTCAAAGTCCATATCTTCTCTGAACTTGTCTGGGAAAATAGGACATTCATTGTATTCGTCATTTTCATATTTAGCCTTTGTGTCAAAAGCAAGAATGATATTATACAGCTTTGTTCCTTTTTCCTCCCCTAGAGGAATCATCTTAAAACGAGCCCAATTAAGAGGCCCAAATTTGAAGCGTTTAGGAGTACGCTTAAAGAAGTAAGGGATAGGAAGCCAGACATTTTCGAAACAAGATAATTTATTATCTCTATCAGAAAAGGTCATATTGAATATGTCACCTTTAATTCCTGTACAATTCACATCGTCAACACGAAGTGGAAGAATGTCATCGTTTTTTAAGTCGTTGACATCAATTTCAATAGAAGGGTCATTTAAATAACCACCCTTGTGTAATTTCAATTTATTGTAATAAACACATTCATCCTCTGTCCTTAATTCATAGACAGGGTCTAAGCGCCACTCTCCATTGTCAGTGTCATACCATTCATGGTACCACATCTTAAACTTTTCCTGAGTATTAATACTCAATTTGAAAGTCATTATCTGTATGCCAGAATTTGCTATAAGAGTATGTTCTGTCGGCATATAGTCGTTAAATTTAAGGTGGTCTATAGCAACTCAGATTTGACCAGTTATCTTTGAGGCGTTGGAGAAGCTTTTGGATTGAACATTTTCCAATGACAACGTCGTTTTTTCTCTTTAACTATTCTAACTAGTTTTGTTGATAATCTCTTCGGAAGAGTTGGTCTGTTTTAAGAAACAGCTTGATTTTCTATGCTATACAGCATATTTATGTTGCAATTCGCAAAACTTTTTCATTAAAACACACATTTTCTAGTAGATTTCTTGTAAAATAGGAAGCCATAAGAAATAAAATAGGTAACTTTGTGGCGGATGATTGACTCTTCCGAAGAGATTTTCTATTCTGATAAACAGTGTTTGAATGATACAAATTGAATGATTTCTTACAAATCTTTTAGTATCTTATCGTTTGCTTGATCTATTACAGAAGTCTTGATTGAAGAAAGATAGATTTGCGTGGTAGCTTCCGAATCATGCCCTAAAGCCTTGCTGATTACAGATAATGGCACGTTTTTATCTCGGGCTGCACTTGCCCAGCTATGCCTTGCTACATACATAGAAAGAGAAATGTCAAGACCTACCATCTTCCCAATCACTTTTAGTTTACGATTTATGAAAAGTCCCTTGCGGCAGTATTGCTTTCGTTCTGTCCCATTCTCTGCTGAAATAATGGGCAGTAGATATTGGATTGCATTCTCTGGATATTTTGCCATCGTGGATTGCATATGAGTTTCCCATTGGATGATTAGCTGTTGGTCTGTTTTCTGACGGCTATACCTTACGAATCCATTTTGTAAGTCCTTTTTCTTGAGATATGCCATATCGACAAAAGGCATTCCTCGAAGATAGAAACTCATGAGGAACATATCACGAGCATAGTCAAGAGAAGAATTGCCTGTTAAGTCCAGCTCTTTGATTTTCTTTATATCAGCCAAACTGATAGCTCTTTTCTCAGTCTTGTCGATTCCTGTATATACTCTCTTGAATGGCTCATTTTGACCGGTAAGCCCTTCTTCTACAGCTTTATTATAAATGGTACGCAAAATACGCATATAAAAGGATGATGTATTGCGTTTCAAACCTTTGACTTTCATGTGGGCTTCATAAAGCTCCATTAAATCAGAATCCAATCGACCAAATGTTAAGTCCACATTCTCACGAAAACGCATAAAGCTGTTTAGCGTGGCTTGATAGGTCTCGCTTGTCCTGATTCTGTTTAACTTCTTTAATCGCTCAACTTGTTTTCTCATAAATTCAAATACCGAATCACATTCATTCGATGCCTGCTGATACATTGTCACAATATCGTCGGTTGTGTAGTGACCTCCATTTTTCTCTAATGTAGTTATCACACCTTGAATTTTGCACTGCAACCAAGTGACTTTGTCTTTAATAAGGCAAAGTTGGTCTTTTCGTAAAGATTCAACATCGGGTATGATTATTCTACCAACGTCCTCATTCCATTCACTTGTAAAGATGTGATAAGAAGTCGGTATCTGACGGACAATTCTATCATGAATTACCTGAAAATACAAAGCCCCTTCTTTGTTTGCATCTGTAGATGCTCTGAATTTTAATTTTACTGACATAGTTTCTTTTTTCGTAAGACATAAGTATACCATATATAGTAAGTGGTACTCAATTGCTTTGAAGTATAAACCCTATGGGATTTGAACAGCTTTCATCATCTGTATGATTTGCACAGCTTTCGCATTATCTTTTCTCAAAGTAGCATTCTCGGCAATCATAAAGCCAAGTAGGAATGTTCCAACAATAATCATCAATCGCACACATAGGCGAATGAATTTTTGAAGATATGTATCGAACCAAAAGCATTTGGCTTTATAACTGATGTACTTCCAAATGTACCTCTTCAAGCCACCATCTACTGGTGGCCAAATAGGAGGCAAGATAGAATTAGCGTTTGGCTTAAATGCATCAACTTTATCTTCTATACTTCGTAGCCGTTTGGTAATCTCTTCATATATCTTATCGGCGGTACTCGTTTCATTTGGATTGGATGCCCTTGTCTCATCCTGCTTCTGTTCCAAGATTCTGCGAATTACATTGGTATTATCTACGATACGTTCTTGATGTTCCACCTTTACTGATTTCATATTTGCCACAAGCCGATTCTCCTGCATATCCATCAGTTCTTTTACACCAAGACTGACGGTGGTCGCAAAGTCGTATTTCAAGGTGGCATAAGAGATTGCTGACAACTGAATAGTTGCTTCTGCCGATTGTTGAGAAGTTTCATTCAAACCATCCAAGTTGATATTATCTTTTCTGCTGTTTCTTATTCCCATAGGATTTTCAAGTTTTGTTGTTGCTATCTGTGCATACCTCTTGAGCGACGTTTACACATTTGATGAGCCATCCGAGCGCAACGATATGCCCATTTGAGGTCGTCTTCATCTTTGTCTTTTCCCCAACCACTCATATCATTTCCTCCACCACCACAAGACATTGACATACTCAATGCACCATCAAGATAACCTGCGAATAGAAGCATGGCAGTAGCCTGAACTTTTTCAAGCGTTGCATATTCATTGCCATCTGGTACTGAACATTCATTGGCAATAATATCGTCTGCTGATGCAGGTATGTCCACATCATAATCGTGATACTCATCAGTTGAGATTGTATAGTGGTTTATGATAGGTGCAGGCTTAAGTATAACAGGTTTGAGTACTGGCACGGGAGGTGATTGATTCACTTTTGCAGTCCTAGCAGGTGCTGTCCAAGTTCTATCTTCAACTTTAGAAGCTGCAACCTTTGCATCATTCTCAGCATGAAGCTTAGCCCAAGTTTTCAAAATAGTGGATGGCATAAGATTGCGACCTTTACCCAACTTCGATGATTTATATTTGGAGTTGCCCCTCATGATGGCATAACCGGTTACTTTATTTTTGGTATCACGATGCAAGTACGGTTTATATCCATGTTGTTCAAGCCTACGTTCATATTCTTCCCAAGTGAACGAATTCATGTTTGTCAGTATCTGAATACAGGCATCCGAAATCTCTTGTATATGGGCTTGCTCAATATCTTCAGGATTCTCCCATCCACGTCTTAGATTTATGATTTGGGCAGCCATCACAGCTCGTCTCCCGACAAGATGGTCATCATTGACATTGCCTTCCATGTCCACACGACTGGCATCAATGTGAAGATGTAGAATGCCAGAGATACTATCACGATGAAGCGCTGCCACATACTGGCTGTTAGCCAAATTGGTAGCTTTAGAACTGGCGCGCTGTGTGCTATCCGACAGATCTATAGAATCAAATGCTTGGATGAACTCGTTTGTCAAACGTTCCCAATCAGCCATCGTCCATCCTGCGGTCTCTTCATTGGTTGGGGATATTTCCATTCTTATCACCGTGTTTTTTATAGGTCTTCGCTTAGGGTTGTCACCAGCCACCTTTGCCAAATGGAGATCCATACGTTGCCACATGGCTTCGGCTGAAATACCTTCGGGCAAGTGGTTCGCTTTTATCAGGTCGGCACGGTCTTGATCAACCGCATAATGCACGGCGTTTGCGCCATGGTCTATGCTTATAGCTTCGGCTACCATAATTGGCTATGGAAATTAGTTCTTCATGTAAATGATAATCTCACTCCATCGTTGAATCAATGGTACGGAAGCTCGCATCCATCGTTCAACAAATGCAGGGTCTTTGAATACTAAACCTCGCTTATCAGCTTGGATAGATTTCACAGCTGCTGCAATCTTGATCAAGTCTGCACGTGCATCGGACAAACTACACAACGCATCTATTTCACGGTCATCCAATCGCTTGCGTGGATGCTGGCCTAATGCCACTTGTCTGGTGTACTCACTTACAGATAAGCCACACTCTTTTGCCAGTGCTTCTATCTTTTCATATTCTGCTTTGGTTACTCTTGCCTCCAATCGCTTGATGCGCTTTGGGACTTCATTTTTGGTTTGTTTCTTCATTTAAAAAGAGGTTTTTGTGTTTGTGGTTTTATAAAAGTGACCAACTCAATGCGAGCCTGCGAGCGTTGCAAGAAAGCTAATGTGGTATGAACGAGCGAAGCGAATTTGTACGACATTGGCACTTCTTGTAAATACCAACAAAAGTTCTGGTCACTACGGGGTGTTTTACTTTCAGGTTTTCGGCATCCATTAACCTTGATGGGGAGTGTAAACTTCCTCTTCATGTGGTTGCTGGGTGTCTGTTGATGGACTAGTATTAGTGCCGTCATCGTTAACGGATAGCGTTGCCGATAGGCTGTCATTATGCTCTGTTCTATCTGCATTTCCATTGTCTTGCCTTGAGGTGTACAAATCATCATCAGCGGAAGAGGATAACCTCATATTATCATCATTGTTGGCAGATTGAACTATGGATAGCTGTGAAGAACAGATTGGTTCATTAGCATTCATAGCCGACTTATTCGTTGTAATATCTGCATCATCGTTTGCTGGTTCGTTAGATTGGACGATAGGGATTGAGGTCGCTACAGATTCAATAGACTGATTCTCGATATTCATTGAAGATTGTGTGTAATTGCTGTGGAAGTTGGATTGACCAGATAGCTCAGAAGTAGGTGTACTCTCACCAGCCTATAGATTGCCTGTACTTGCCACGAGTTTCGTAGTTGATTCATCAGCAGTCGTACTTTTCTGTTGCCGGTCTTTTATATGAATGTAGTGAGGATTAAGAATCTGCTGATTGTTCACATACCATGCCGATACGCAATGTAAAGTATGGATACTTGTTCTGTTATTCTTTTCAGATGTGATAACACCTAGCTGCACCATGCAATCGAGCAGTTTGGTTACAGTCTTCTTGTCATAGTCCAATTGGTTGCCCAGTTCCACTGCGGAGATAGCCACCTGACCTACATGAAGAATAGTGGTGAAACCTGTAATCTTATAGGTGGTCTCTTTTGTGACTGCGTTATCAATCAATAGCTTTAGAATCTTCATCCGATCGATGTGATATTTGCTCTCGGCAAAGAATTTCAGTTGTTCGTCAGACAATACGATACAATAGTAGTAGTCGTTTTTCATATACTCCGTGTTTCGTTTATAAATGAGTTTTTGGGTTAGCCACGATACCTGTTACCTTCTTGCTTACCGATTCATGCTTCTGATTCAATTCGTATAACTCAAGCAAACAATTGTAGTGGTCAATCGGTATTTGATCCAAGAAGATTGTTAGGCATGATAATAGTCGCTCATCAAGAATAGTCAACATACAAGAGGATAACAGGATGGTGGCAATTCAGTCATCGACACAGAGTTATTTTTCTGAGCCGATAGCTGAATGCATCAATGGTTTAGAACGTTGCCAATCGTTTCATCAACTCTCTGAGGATAGGCTCGCGAAATTCTTTAAGAAGCTTATCTTCGTAGATATTGGTAAGTCGATACTGCATACCACTTTCCTTGAACAGAGGATTCTCGATACCGGGTAATTTCATGAACGGGCTTGTGATTTTAGCACGTCCAGACAAACCATAATACTCGGCTACCTCAAACCAGGCATTGCCCAAATGTTTACCCACAGAATCCATATTCACCACATAGCCGGCTCCATCATACAAGGTGATTAGGATATGATAAGTACAATGCAAGGTTTCTGGGTTCTTTGTACAAGTGATGATAAACTGGTCAAAGTAGTGACCTTGGCGTGCAAATGCTGCGAACAGATTCACAAAAAGTTCATGGCGATACTCATAGCACTCGGCTTCATCTTTCGGTGGACATTCCACTTCCATATCCACGAACTTATGGATAGCTTCTTTGTTTTCTGAGCTCTGCTCTACAAGGTCTTCTCCAGAAGCCACATTCTGAGCATAAATAATCTCTGTTTCAATAGTGTTTTGAAAAATTGCATCCAAAGCAGACTGAACGCTGTCGTAAAGCTCAATATTAGCCTTCATATTTATTTTGTGTTTGTAGACCTACATTCCCGATAGATCTATTGATTTTGTAATCCTTCATGCTCCGTTGTATATCAACCTGAGCAGAGAATGTGAAGGGTTGAATGAGTCTGTAGCTATGGCTACTTCATTCGATAAGTTGGGTTTGTAAACTCGATAATGTCCATCATCTCGTTGAGCCTGTCCGCTATGCGGTCGCCATACTTCTCACGTATCTGAACCAATGTCAGGTTCGTCGTAAAAATGGTGAATAGCTGCTCGTCATAGCGTTTTGTCAGCAGGTCAACAATTGGATTAAGCACATTGCCATAATCTAAAATCTCGCGAGGTTCCGTTCCGAGGTCGTCAATCGCTAAAAGTGGAATCGTCTTGATTCGTTCCCAGGACGAAAAGTCGTTCTTGTTCTTCCATGCGATTTCATTCGCAGTCATGATACGCAATCCGTAGGTGGAGTTGTCATAGGAATCATGGATTTGCAAGGCATTGATTAGCTGTTGCAATGCTTTCACGCAGGTAGTCTTGCCATTGCCACAATATCCGCACAATGCTATTCCAAACTTGCCATTATTGCTGGTTAGGTTCTCTGCCATGCAATCCAATTGCTTTTCAAAAGCCTCATTCGTTATAAACTCACGATGACGGTGCTGTACTTCCGCCTGAACTGCCGTCTTCAGTGCTGCTCGTGCATCATCTTTTGATAATGGAAGTCTAAAACGTTCCTTGATACTCCTTTGGTGAAGCAACCGGTACATCAGTGCTTCTACGTTGGGTTGTGGTTTCTTGTTGTTTATAAGCATTCTTCTTGTTATTTAAAATTGTCTTCTTTAACCAGTTGAAGAAATAAGTTCGTACTTCTTTTTCTTCCCTTCTTTCAATGCCAGATATTTTGAGGTATTGGAAGAACTGGCTGATATAGTTCTCTATCTCCGTATGACTGAGCTCCATTTGTTGAGAAGATGACAGTAGGGAAATGATAGATTCTTGCCATGATGTATCATTCGATAATCGCAATTCCAATTCATCTAACCCAGACTCATTCTCACGCGCATTATTATTAGAATTATCTTTATTATTGTCTTTATCTTTTATATTATAAGGGGACAACTGCTCCGACAATTCCACCGACAACGGCACCGACAATTGCTCAGACAACTTTACCGACATCTCCACCGACAATGGGGATATACGCTCCATGATGGTATAAGTTGGAGCTACTTCCTTACCCTTTCCGGGAACAAAACTGATAAAGCCACGTTGTTTAAGACATTCTCTGGCCTTTACCAAATTCTGCTTGCTTGTCTTGATTCGGTTACAAATCATCTCAGTTGGGCAACGGATGGGCATCTGCCATCTTCGTGCATTGGCTCTGTAAAGAAGAAAGAAGTAAAGCGCTACCTCTGTTGAAGAGTATGGCTCATATTCACCTTCTTGCCAGAAACGATTGGTTAACTCGTACAGATTCATATCAATCCTATTTTAAAAGATCTCTCTGGGTGACATAGGCAATAGCTTCTCTGTCGATTTCTTCCTGTGATGACACACGGATTCTACGCTGCCACTGGTCCAAATCATTCTTGTCAAAGAAGCATAATTTGCCATTTGGCTTGTAAAACACAATTTCCTTACGCATCATAAGCTTATGTAGATAGGATTTCTTTAATCCCAGATACTCGGCAGCTTCAACCGTCGTGAGTAGTTCACTTCTCATCGTATTTCTGTTTTTAATTGATATTCTATTCGTGAAACCTTTTGGAATCTAAGCTGCATTTCTGCGGCTCATTTTTTCCTTTTTGTTTCGATGCAAATGTACGGCTACTTATCTGTGGGGATTTGTGGATAATTTGTGGTTGAGCATAAAAAAGCGTTTGGTTATATCATTGAAAAACAACAATATAACCAAACGCTAATATTAAACTATGTATAAGTTTGTGGTTGGTTTGTAATCCTGTGTGGTTTACATGTACTCTTTTGCTATTTTGAAGGCTTTTCGAACGTCTTCAACAAATATTTTATTAGCTTTACTGGTCCCGATAGACTCAGCATCTTTATAATGTGATTTGTAATATTCAAGGCTGATATTGCAACAATCAAGCATCTTCATTACCCATTCCATACCTACATCCGGATTACAGAACTCTTTGCTCACTATATATAATAGGTAGCAGACACGATTGTTTTCACGACTACGGACAGTTATCTTTGTCGTTGATTGTTTCAGATTCATGAAGTCGGCAAATTCAGTACCTTTCATTTGCTCAAACTGTCGGCAGTTGCATACTTTAAAAAGCATACAACACAAAGTCAAGTCCACAAGGTCATTGTACTTGGCTGTTTCCTGTAGAAATAGTCTGCTCATAGTACGCCTTGTGCTTTGAGATTATCAATATCTGTAATGATACTCTTGGCTATGCAGTCAATGCGAGTGACCAATACTTCCAAAAACATCATGTCGAAATAATAAAGTGAGACCGTTTTTCTGCGCTCCTTGTCGAAACGTGTGAAAAGCTCGTCTGTTTTTGCATGAGCCTTGTCGTATTCAGCCTTTGCCTTATCACACTTGTCTTCGGTAGCTTGATATTCATCATCCTCATAAGCCATGAAGTCCAAACGGTTGCTTAGTGAAGAGTAATCTTTCCAAAGCTGGGTAGATATACCCTTAGCTTCTTGATATTGTTCTTCAAAAGGTTTGAGGTAGGCATCACAAATTGGCTTTGGGTCAAACGATTGAAAGAAATCTGAATACTGATTATAAATGACAATGAATGATGTAGCTGCCTCAGATAGCTGTTTGGCAATGTCAAACAAATGCTCGGCATTGGTATTCAGCTCATCTTCTGCCATCGCAATAATGGCATTGGTATCCTTGTAATGGAGATAGAATGTAGATAGAACAAGACACTCTTCATATTCAAGAGCCTTGTTCTTCTCGTATTTGACCAAAAGATTATTGATAGTCTGAAGGTCGGTTGCTATGGATGATAGGTTTGTCATTGTGATTCTGACTTAATTACTTGATCAATAGCTTGTCAATCAGTTTTTCACGCACCAATTCGTATGCTTCAATTGGGTCAAATGACATCTCCGGGCGAATAAGCAATTGTGTATCGCCAAGAAAGTCTGGATCTTGCATTTTTTCTTCCATATTGAGGATATATTGCTTATGTGTAGGTGGTTGGCTGACCACAAAACTCATGTACTTACGATAGCAGCGTATGACATCATCCAAATTTACATCTGTTTTGGTTAATGCTTCATACAAGTCGAATAAGTCACGACCTTTTTTGCGTTGATATAGTGCACGAAGTTTCGTGCCGAGCAATTCGGCAAAATGATAGGTGGTGATTTCACATGAACCTTTGAACCACTGACTGTCAACCGTAAAAGGGTGCTTTACGAGTCCCATCTCATTGAAATGCTCGAAACAATTGATTTCAAGTTTCAGACGGATAGGCATGATTGGCGGTATCTCGGACTCCATACGAAATAGCATAGTGTTATTGTACCTCTTTTGCTTGGTAACACGGTCAGGCATAAAGTCCAGAACCTCACCAAGACGAAACATGATGGGTTTGATTGGCCCTGATGTTATCTGGACAAGGTCAATATCTTCACTGTATCTTGGTTGTGGAGACATATAGAGTTTGTGAAGGGCTGTACCTCCACGAAATGCTAATTGACTAGCCAAAAACTCGTCGCTGAAAATTGCGACCAACGCACGTGATATGAGCAAATCTTGCTCAACCTGCACATTCTCTTTCCATGGAACCTGTATGCTCCATTCCTGTATAGATGCTCTGTCTATCATATATCGTCTGGTTCTATTGTTTGATTTATTATAACGTTCCATCGGTTGTCTATCTGGCATCCATCTGTAGAATGGTCAGAATCCAATGGAACTTTCTTCATTCGTTTGTTGTTTGATTTAAGAAGGTTGAACAATGTATTTGCTTGTTCAGTCTCTTCTAAAATGACTTCTGCAATATATCCTAATCGTTGCAATGTGGGAATATTGGTTACAGAAAGTAGGGTTTCGAACTGCTTGTTGAAATCTGTATATTCCAAAAGTTCTTCTAAAACAGTGGCAGCCATGGAAAGTCCACCAATCAATTGGTTATATTGAACTAAATCGACAGCAGTTAGCTCCGGGGAAGAGAATTTCACTCTGCCAGTCTCAGAATTTTTCTGCATAAGCAGATTCTCTGGTATCTCGCGACGATAGTTCCACATTAATTGATTGTTATATTGGCTGGATGTAGTAGTCTTCGGTAGTATAGTTGTTACAGAAAACTTCTGTGGTCGTTGGTGTGCTGCACCATGCAATTCGGCTGCACTAAGTAGGCTTATATAATAAGGCTTGCCTAAATAGGACATCAATTGGTCTATATAATATAAAGGTGGGACAACGCCACGAGCAGAATATTGCACTGGCATTACTGTGTAAAAGCACTTATATACAGATACAATTATCGATTGCTTTGACAAACGATATAATTCAGAGGTAATAACCCTAACAGACGTATTGGGGAATTCCTCCTTTACGTCCGCTATGGAAAATGTAGGTCTTCCTGCAATTTCACGTTGCTTTATCCAACTTCTTATAGTCATATCTGTCTGTTTTGGTGCAAAGATAAGCATTATCTGCTGATTACTGCACTAAAAAAGGCGAAATATGCAACTTTACGACAAAATAATGTATGATTGACACAAAAATCAACCTATATGAGTTGAATTTTGTGTTTAAACTTATATAGGTTGATAATATGGATACCATCTATAATGATGTCTTTATCCGTTTAGTTTGCCGAATGCTTCGTCAATCAAACTGACTGCATCATCCTTCTTCTTATTGATGATTTTTGCATAGATTTGCGTGGTCTCTATTTTGCTATGTCCTAACAGCTTGCTAACCGTATAAATATCAACGCCTAACGTAAGCATCATTGTTCCGAAAGTATGCCTTGAGCAATGAAAAGTTATCGGTTTGGTGATACCTGCTGCATCCATCCATGGCTTTATATACTGTTTCGTGTTTACTTGGACCGGCAATTTTACAAAGATACGGTCATCATCCTTGGCATTTCCTCGCTCTGGCAACCAGTTGATTGCCTTTTGGGAGATGGGAAGATACAATGGGGTTGTCGTTTTCTGCATCATAATGTTGATGCGCCACTTATCACCATCTTTGATAAGGTCTTTCCAAGTAAGTTGGCGAATATCGCTGATACGCAACCCACAATAGCAGGCAAATAGGAATGCTTGCTTGATGTGAAGATAATCGTGTGGGGTGGCTTCTATCTTTTTCAATTCTTCAATCGTCAAAAATTCACGTTTACTTTCAGGTACTTTTATCTTATCCTGCAAGGATAACTTATTCAGAGGATTATCTGGAATAACATCTTCACGAACTGCCATATTCAGGGCATTTCTTAAACAAGCCATGTAGTTGATAGCCGTATATGTCTTGATGGGATTACCATTCGGGGAACGATAATCATTTTTCAGGAAGTTGGTCAGTCCGATACAATACTTGCGATCCATCTTTGCCAATGGGATATTGATGTTATAAGCGGTGATGGCATGAATCGTATTATGAATCAACTTTTTGTCCTTTACACCTTTCTGCTCCTGCTTTTGTCTGAATGTTTCCATCCATTCAGACAATGTCTGTTTGGATTTCAGCGTGGTAGTTTTTAATCCAGCTTTGTTGTTGGTGTATTCAAGTATTCGGGTGAGCTTGATTGCATTGGCGGCTTGCATGGTCGCCTCATTCTGAGCCTTCGTCATCGCATTAGTCTCTGGTACAAGGTATAGTTTCAAGAACTCATAACTGCGCTTGCCATCAAGATAGCAGTCCAGATATATAGATTGGACACCTTTAGCCAGACTCTTGAATCTGAGTCTGATTGGCTCTTTTGTGGATTTTACTGTAATTTTCTTTGCCATAGTGGTATCTAGTTTTGAGGTTTGTGATTTAAATTTCTGCATCATCCAATAGAGCGATGGCGTCATCTTTCTTTTGGTTAATGATTTTTGCATATCGTTGGGTGTGACGAATACTTGTATGTCCCAATAGTTTTGAAACCGTATAAAGGTCAACGCCAAGTGTCAGTAACATAGTTGCATACGTATGGCGACTTGTGTGAAAACATACATCCTTATTGATTATCCCTGCTTCCTTAACCCAAGGTTTTAGATATTGACCAATCTTATTTTCAGTCAAAGTAGGGAAAACTAAATTGTCTGGGATTCTTTCATCGGTTGGCAACCATTGTATAGCTTGTTGTGGTAATGGAATATAGATAATCTTTTCTGTTTTGAGCATTCTGATTGCTACTCGCCACATACCATCTTCAAATGAGATATCCTTCCATAACATAGCTCTAATATCACCAAGGCGCAATCCACAATTACAGGCAAACAGATAGGCTTGCTTTACGATTTCGCTTTTACAAGGGGTCGCTATCAACTTCTTGACTTCTTCGATAGTGAGGTATTCACGAATCTGTTCAATCGGTTGGATTTTGTCACCAGCCGATAATAGGGTCATTGGATTCATGGGGATGATGTTTTCCCGAACGGCAGTCGTCAATGCCGTACTGAACTCTAATAAAGTATTGAATCCTGACTTTGGACTTAGGTGATTGCCATTTGAACAAGTATAGCCGGTTCTTAGAAAATCAACAAAGCCAAGGCAGAAATCCTTATCAATATCATCCAATGTGACATCTGCATTATATTGCTGTAACAGTGCCTTCACTCTCTTGATAGGAATGAGATTGCGAACGCCTCGTTTCTTTTGAATCTCATAATACTGATCCATCCAATCGGCAAGTGCCAAACTCTGTTTTGAATCATCTGATTGAATATACTTGCTTTGCTCCTGTGATTGCCCCTGCAATTCACGCATACGCTTTTTGCGAAGTTTCTCCGCTTTATTTAAGGTGGCTTTGTTTTTCTTGATGGAAGCATCGTCAATTTCCATAAGCATAAATAAATCAGGGATACGTTCATAAGTACGTTTCCCATTCTCGTATATCTCCAGATATATTGACTTGCGTCCATCTGCTTTATTCTTAAAGTAGAACTTGACAGGCTCCTTTTTATAGGTGATTTTTGATGCTTCCATATCCGTATTATTTTTGTTACCGGCGCAAAGGTAACACAATTCCCTGAATTAGTCGCAAAAACGAGTAACAAAAATATAGCAAAAATAAGAAGTGAGAGTAATTCATAAGAAGAACAATTAATTTACATAATGCGTTGATATAAAGCATTATAAGTTCTTATCGCTTCCTTTGATTTTTCTTGATTTTTAGCAAATGGGAAATAGGCTACCCCGAGCCTTAACATCTCCAGCAGAATGGCAAGCCATCGTAAAACGG
>OBMA010000239.1_pt1 | contig 30570 bp, 19 predicted proteins | sample 1539141 | NCBI WGS metagenome assembly OBMA01 (sample SAMEA3991484, study PRJEB22521) | metagenome | biome: anthropogenic terrestrial biome; feature: sewage plant; material: raw primary sludge | place: Sweden | collected 2012-09-26
GAGCACGTGATTTGTAATCTCGGGGTCGTTGGTTCGAATCCGACAAGAGGCTCACCAAGGAAATAAAACTCCTGCTATGTGTTGATAAAACAAGGGTAGTTACCAGAGTGGCCAAATGGGGCAGACTGTAAATCTGCTGGCTATGCCTACGGTGGTTCGAATCCATCACCACCCACTCAGTAGAAGTTTTGCGGAAATAGCTCAGTTGATAGAGCACTAGCCTTCCAAGCTGGGGGTCGCGGGTTTGAGTCCCGTTTTCCGCTCTAACCGATGCTGTAATAGCTCAGTGGTAGAGCACTTCCTTGGTAAGGAAGAGGTCCTGAGTTCAACTCTCAGTTACAGCTCTACTTCAGTTCTTTTATGAGACAGAAGAAAAACAAGATATTTTGATCATTTAATTTATAATATAAAAAAGTAAAGCTATGGCTAAAGAGACATTTGTTCGTACCAAGCCGCATGTAAACATTGGTACTATTGGTCATGTAGACCACGGTAAGACTACTCTGACCGCCGCTATCTCAAAAGTTCTCTCTGAGAAGGGATTCGGTAAACAGGAAATCAAGTCTTTTGATCAGATTGATAACGCTCCTGAGGAGAAAGAGCGTGGTATTACCATCAACACAGCCCACATTGAGTATGAGACAGCTAATCGTCACTATGCTCACGTAGACTGCCCGGGACACGCCGACTATGTGAAGAACATGGTTACTGGTGCTGCTCAGATGGATGGTGCTATTATCGTTGTAGCTGCAACTGATGGTCCTATGCCTCAGACACGTGAGCACGTATTGCTCGCTCGTCAGGTAAACGTACCTAAGTTGGTTGTGTTCTTGAACAAATGCGATATGGTTGAGGATGATGAAATGCTTGAGCTCGTTGAGATGGAAATGCGTGAGCTCCTCGATCAATATGAATATGATGGCGATAACACTCCTATTATCCGTGGTTCTGCACTTGGTGCGTTGAACGGAGTAGAGAAGTGGGTTAACTCTGTAATGGAGTTGATGGACGCTGTTGATACATGGATTCCACTGCCTCCACGTGAGGTTGATAAGCCTTTCTTGATGCCTGTTGAGGACGTGTTCTCAATCACAGGTCGTGGTACAGTTGCTACTGGCCGTATCGAGACAGGTCGTATCAAGGTTGGTGAGGAAGTTGAACTCCTCGGTCTTGGTGAGGACAAGAAGTCAGTTGTTACTGGCGTTGAGATGTTCCGTAAGATCCTTGATGAAGGTGAAGCTGGTGATAACGTAGGTTTGCTTCTGCGTGGTATCGACAAGGCTGAAATCAAGCGTGGTATGGTACTTTGCCATCCAGGACAGATTAAGCCATTCAAGAAGTTTAAGGCTTCTATCTATGTATTGAAGAAGGAAGAGGGTGGTCGTCATACTCCATTTGGAAACAAGTATCGTCCTCAGTTCTATCTCCGTACAATGGATTGCACTGGTGAAATTACTCTGCCGGAAGGTGTTGAGATGGTTATGCCGGGTGATAACGTCGAGATTACAGTTGATTTGATTTATGCTGTTGCCTTGAATGTAGGTCTGCGTTTCGCTATCCGTGAAGGTGGTCGTACAGTAGGTGCTGGTCAGATTACAGAGATCGTAGAAGAATAATAATATATAATATACCGGTTCCCGCAACCGCGGTTGCGGGAACTTTTTTACGGGTTTAGCTCAGTTGGTAGAGCGCTGGTCTCCAAAACCAGGTGTCGAGAGTTCGAGTCTTTCAACCCGTGCTAATAAGAAGATAATATGTTTAAGAAGATAGCAAATTATTGCAAGACTTGTTACGATGAACTTGCGCATAAAACTACTTGGCCAACACGTGCCGAACTAACCCATAGTGCAGTGGTAGTATTATCTGCTTCCCTTATCATTGCGCTATTAGTGTTCGCTTTGGACTCGGTGTTCAGGTTTGTTATGGGTGCAATCTATCCAAATTAATTGTTTAGGAAGATGTCTGAAACAGGAAAAAATTGGTATGTACTTCGTGCTGTAAGCGGGAAGGAAGCTAAGGTGAAAGAATACATCGAAGCTGAAATCAAGCACAACGCGTTGCTGCAGGCACATGTTTCTCAGGTTTTGATACCTATGGAGAAGCATGCCTCTTTGCGTAATGGCAAGAGGGTTGTCAAGGAGAAGATCAGTCTCCCGGGCTATGTGTTTGTAGAGGCGTCGCTTGTGGGTGATGTCGGGCATACACTGCGTTTCGTACCTAATGTTTTAGGGTTCCTAGGTGGTTTGGATAATCCGTCACCCGTATCACAAATCGATATCAATCGTATGCTTGGCAATGCTGAGGAGACAGAATTGGTGGATGAAATAAACATCCCGTATATTGTCGATGAGGCGGTCAAGGTTACAGATGGTCCATTCAGCGGTTTCAGTGGCGTTGTCGAAGAGATAAACGCCGAGAAGCGTAAGCTGAAAGTGATGGTAAAGATCTTCGGACGCAAAACTCCGTTGGAACTTGGTTTTATGCAAGTAGAAAAAGAATAATGCCATTGTTACGGATGGGTATATTCTTTATAATTTCAAAATTTTAATATTAACAAAGAAATGGCTAAAGAAGTTGCTGGATTAATCAAATTACAGATTAAAGGTGGCGCTGCGAATCCCTCTCCTCCAGTAGGACCCGCATTGGGTTCTAAAGGTATCAATATCATGGGATTCTGCAAAGAGTTCAACGCCAGAACCCAGGATAAAGCAGGAAAGATACTTCCTGTTGCTATCACTTACTATGCCGATAAGTCATTCAGCTTCGTTATCAAGACTCCTCCTGCAGCTGTTCAGTTGAAAGAGGTTGCCAAGGTAAAGAGTGGAAGCTCACAGCCTAATCGCCAGAAAGTTGCTGCGGTAACTTGGGATCAGGTAAAGGCTATCGCCGATGATAAAATGTCTGACCTTAACTGCTTTACAGTTGAGTCGGCTATGAAGCTCATTGCAGGTACAGCAAGAAGTATGGGTATCACTGTAAAAGGGGACTTCCCTGGTAAATAATAATAAACTTCAATTAAGAAAATGAGTAAACTGACAAAAAATCAAAAATCAGTAGCTGATAAGGTTGAAGCAGGGAAAGCATACTCTTTGAAAGAGGCTACAGAATTAGTAAAGGGAATAACCACTACTAAGTTTGACGCTTCTCTCGATATCGATGTACGCTTGGGTGTTGACCCACGCAAGGCTAATCAAATGGTTCGTGGCGTGGTATCTCTTCCTCATGGAACTGGTAAGGTCACACGTGTACTCTGCCTCTGCACTCCTGATCAGGAAGCTGCTGCTACGGCTGCAGGTGCTGATTATGTTGGTCTTGATGAGTATATCGACAAGATCAAAGGTGGATGGACAGAAGTTGATGTAATTATTACTATGCCGTCTTGTATGGGTAAGGTTGGTCCTTTGGGTCGTGTTCTCGGTCCTCGTGGTTTGATGCCGAATCCAAAGAGCGGTACTGTAACTATGGATGTTGCTAAGGCAGTTAAGGAAGTAAAGCAGGGTAAAATTGACTTTAAGGTTGACAAGGCCGGTATTATCCATACATCTGTCGGTAAGGTGAATTTCACTCCGGAACAGATGTACGATAACGCAAAGGAATTTATTGCTACTGTTATTAAACTGAAACCTGCTGCTGCTAAAGGTACATATATCAAGAGTATCTTTATTTCTAGCACTATGAGTAAGGGTATCAAGATTGATCCTAAATCAGTTGAATAACTCTAAAAGTTTTGTAAAATGAAGAAAGAAGTAAAAGATACTATAATCGTAGAACTTGGTGAGAAGCTAAAGGCGTATCCTCATTTCTATCTGGTAGATGTTACCGGTTTGAATGCGCAGGCTACGAGCTCACTTCGTCGCAAGTGTTTCAAGAATGAAATCACGATGGTTATTGTGAAGAATAAACTTCTACACAAGGCTTTCGAGGCTTCTGATGTTGATTTTGAACCTTTATACAGTACATTGAAGGGTAACACGGCTGTTATGTTCTCACATATAGCTAACGAACCTGCAAAACTGTTGAAAGAATACAAAAAGGAAGGAATTCCTGCACTAAAGGCTGCCTATGCCGAGGAAAGCATCTTTGTTGGTGCTGACAAGCTCGAGGATTTGGTAGCTATCAAGAGCAAGAACGAACTCATTGCAGACATTGTGGCATTGCTCCAGTCTCCTGCAAAGAATGTTGTTTCAGCTCTTCAATCAGGCGCAAACACTATCCATGGTGTGCTCAAGACTTTAGGCGAGCGTCCTGAGTAAATTATAAAGTCATCGACAAACAAAAATTAAAAATAATTAAATTTTAGAATAAAATGGCAGACATTAAAGCTATTGCTGAAGAATTGGTAAATTTGACAGTTAAGGAAGTAAATGAGTTGGCAACAGTCCTGAAGGACGAGTATGGTATTGAACCCGCTGCCGCAGCTGTTGCTGTAGCTGCTGGTCCTGCTGCTGGTGCAGAAGCTGAAGTTGAGGAAAAGTCTGAATTTGACGTTGTTCTCACTGAAGTTGGTGCTACAAAGCTACAGGTTGTAAAGGCTGTTAAGGAAGCTTGTGGTCTGAGTCTGAAAGAGGCTAAGGATCTAGTTGATGGTGCTCCTTCTACTCTGAAAGAGGGTATGGCTAAGGCAGAGGCTGAGAATCTGAAGAAGACTATCGAGGAAGCTGGCGCTAAGGTTGAGCTCAAGTAATTTGAATTAATGATTTGTGATTGATAGTATTCAATCACTGATCAAAATTTAATACGGTTAGGATTTACCCAGTCGGTGAATTCTAACCTTTTTGTGTCTTTTATACATAAATAGAATTTTTATCACCGTTTAATATCTTCTAATGGCTTCAAAAATTGTTGATAACAGAGTAAATTTTGCCAGCGTCCATAATCCGATGCCATATCCGGATTTTCTCGATGTGCAGTTAAAGTCTTTTAAAGACTTCTTACAGTTAGACACTCCGCCTGAGGAACGCAAGAATGACGGCCTGTATAAGGTGTTCGCAGAGAACTTCCCTATCACCGACACTCGTAATAATTTCGTTCTCGAGTTCTTGGATTACTATATCGACCCGCCTCGTTACACTATTGATGAGTGTTTGGAGCGTGGCTTGACATATAGCGTACCATTGAAGGCTAAGATGAAACTGTATTGTACTGATCTTGATCATGAGGATTTTGGTACTTTTATTCAGGATGTATTTCTTGGTACTATTCCTTACATGACAAAGAATGGTACTTTTGTAATCAATGGTGCTGAGCGCGTTGTCGTTTCTCAGTTGCACCGTTCTCCTGGCGTTTTCTTCGGTCAGGGTGTTCATGCCAATGGTACTGTGCTCTATTCTGCACGTATCATTCCGTTTAAGGGCTCTTGGATTGAGTTTGCCACCGACATTAACAATGTGATGTATGCTTACATCGACCGAAAGAAAAAATTGCCTGTAACAACACTGTTGAGAGCAATGGGATTCGAGGCCGATAAGGATATCCTTAAGATTTTTGACCTTGCTGAGGAAGTTAAGGTTAACAAGAAGAACATGAAAGAGGCTATCGGACGTAAACTTGCTGCACGCGTCTTGAAGAGTTGGAATGAGGATTTCGTTGATGAGGATACGGGTGAGGTGGTTTCTATCGAGCGTAATGAGGTTATCATGGAACGTGAGACAGAACTTACTGAAGACAATGTGTATGAGATTCTTGAAAGCGGTACGTCTTCAATTCTTTTACATAAGGATGAGGAAGCTGCGAATAAGTACACTATTATTTTTAATACTCTTGCAAAAGATCCCAGCAACTCTGAAAAAGAGGCTGTGCTTTATATCTACAGACAGCTTCGTAATGCGGATCCTGCTGATGACGCAAGTGCACGTGAGGTGTTCCAGAATTTGTTCTTCTCTGACAAACGTTATGATTTGGGAGAGGTCGGTCGTTATCGTATTAATAAGAAATTAGGTCTTAATACAGATATGGACGTCCGCGTCTTGACAAAGGAAGATATTATCGAGATTATCAAATATCTGATTCAACTGGTCAACTCTAATGCTACTGTCGATGACATTGACCACTTGAGCAATCGTCGTGTGCGTACAGTTGGCGAACAGTTGAGCAATCAGTTTTCTATCGGTTTGGCTCGTATGAGCCGTACTATCCGTGAGCGTATGAACGTTCGTGATAATGAGGTGTTTACACCGACCGACTTGATTAACGCAAAGACTATTTCGAGCGTAATAAACTCTTTCTTCGGTACAAACCCGTTGTCTCAGTTCATGGACCAGACAAACCCTTTGGCAGAAGTTACCCACAAACGTCGTCTCTCTGCGTTGGGCCCTGGTGGTCTGTCGCGTGAGCGTGCGGGATTTGAGGTTCGTGACGTTCATTATACCCATTATGGCCGTCTTTGCCCAATTGAGAGCCCTGAAGGTCCTAATATCGGACTTATTTCTTCTCTGTGCGTGTATGCTACAATCAATGAGCTTGGTTTCATCGAGACTCCATATCGTAAGGTGAATAACGCTGTTGTGGACCTGAAGAATGAGGATATTGTTTACATGACTGCAGAGGAAGAGGAAAGTCACATTATCGGCCAGGGTAACGCCCCGTTGAATGCAGACGGTACATTTATCCGCGATTATGTGAAGTGTCGTCAGGATGCAGACTTCCCGGTAGTAGAGCCTTCCCAGGTAGACATGATGGATGTTTCTCCTCAGCAGATTGCATCTGTGTCAGCCGGTCTTATTCCATTCCTGGAGCATGATGATGGTCACCGTGCGTTGATGGGATGTAATATGATGCGCCAGGCTGTGCCATTGCTTCACAATGATGCACCTATCGTAGGAACAGGTCTTGAGAAACAGGTGTGTGAGGATTCACGTACAATGATAACGGCCGAAGGTGATGGCGTTATTGAATATGTTGATGCAACGACGATACGTATTCTATATGACCGCACCGAAGAGGAAGACTTTGTAAGTTTTGTGCCGGCACTTAAGGAATATCGTATTCCTAAGTTCCGCCGTACGAACCAAAATATGACGATTGACCTTCGTCCAATCTGTAGTGTCGGTCAGCGTGTCAAGGATGGTGACATCCTTACAGAGGGATATGCCACTGAGAATGGTGAGCTGGCATTGGGCCGTAACCTATTGGTGGCTTATATGCCTTGGAAAGGTTACAACTATGAGGATGCCATCGTGTTGTCTGAGCGCATGGTGCGTGATGATGTGCTGACATCTGTTCACGTAGATGAATATTCACTCGATGTGCGTGAAACGAAGCGTGGCATGGAGGAGTTTACTAGTGATATTCCAAATGTCAGTGAGGAGGCAACCAAAGATCTCGATGACAACGGTATTATCCGTGTTGGCGCCCGTGTTGAACCGGGTGATATCTTGATTGGTAAGATTTCGCCTAAGGGCGAGAGTGACCCTTCTCCGGAAGAGAAATTACTGCGTGCTATCTTTGGTGACAAGGCTGGTGATGTGAAAGACTCTTCACTCAAGGCTAATCCTTCGTTGAGTGGTGTCATTATTGATAAAAAATTATTCTCTCGCGCTGTCAAGACTCGTGAATCAAAGAAACAGGATAAGGTTATCCTGGGTAAGATTGACGAGGAATACGAGGCAAAGAATAATGACTTGAAAGATATCTTGGTTGATAAATTGCTTACTCTGACAGAGGACAAAATAGCACAGGGTGTCAAGGACTATACTGGTGCTGAGATTATCACCAAGGGTAGCAAGTTTACCGCTACGGCTCTTAAAAATCTCGAATATGACGGTATTGAGAGCAACAACTGGACTAATGACGCACATACCAATGATATGATCCAGATGCTTATCATGAATTATATCCGTAAATACAAGTTACTTGATGCCGAATTGAAGCGCCGCAAGTTTGCTATCACCATTGGCGACGAATTACCATCAGGTATTCTGCAGATGGCGAAGGTATATGTTGCCAAAAAGCGTAAGATTAGTGTCGGTGATAAACTTGCCGGTCGTCATGGTAACAAGGGTATCGTATCTAAGGTCGTTCGTATAGAGGATATGCCATTCCTTGAGGATGGTCGCCCTGTCGACTTGGTATTGAACCCGTTGGGTGTGCCTTCCCGTATGAACTTGGGACAGATATTCGAGGCAATCCTCGGTGCTGCAGGTAGGGAACTTGGTCTTAAGTTTGCCACACCTATATTTGATGGTGCCAAGCTTGAGGACCTTTCAGAGTGGACAGACAAAGCTGGTCTGCCAAACCTCTGTTCTACATATTTGTATGATGGTGAGACTGGTGAAAAATTTGACCAGCCAGCAACTGTTGGTATCACATACTTCCTAAAACTCGGTCATATGGTAGAAGATAAGATGCACGCCCGTTCAATCGGTCCGTACTCACTTATCACCCAGCAGCCACTTGGCGGTAAGGCGCAATTTGGCGGTCAGCGTTTTGGAGAGATGGAGGTTTGGGCACTTGAGGCATTTGGCGCAAGTCACGTGCTCCAGGAGATTCTTACCATAAAGAGTGATGATGTTGTAGGACGTTCTAAGGCTTATGAGGCAATCGTTAAGGGTGAGCCAATGCCCACACCTGGCATTCCTGAGTCTCTCAACGTGTTGTTGCACGAATTGCGTGGTCTCGGACTCAGCATCAAACTGGATTAATTTGAACCCCTAATTAAAAAGTAACATGGCTTTTAAAAAAGATACAAAGGTAAAGAATAATTTCACGAAAATTACCATCGGACTAGCCTCTCCTGAGGAAATCCTGGAAAATTCGTTTGGTGAGGTTACTAAGCCGGAAACCATCAATTATCGTACATACAAGCCGGAGCGTGACGGTCTTTTCTGTGAGCGCATCTTCGGTCCTACCAAGGACTATGAGTGTGCCTGCGGAAAGTATAAACGCATCCGTTATAAGGGTATCGTCTGCGACCGTTGTGGTGTGGAGGTTACTGAAAAGAAAGTTCGCCGTGAGCGTTCCGGACACATCGAACTCGTTGTGCCGGTAGCTCATATCTGGTACTTCCGTTCCCTGCCTAACAAGATTGGTTATCTGTTGGGTATGCCTACAAAGAAACTTGATGCTGTGGTTTACTATGAGAAGTATGTAGTAATCAAACCTGGTGTCCTTGAGGATCGCAAAGATTCGGAGGGTGTAGAGTTGAACGGTTCTCATAAGTTTGATTTGCTCTCGGAAGATGAGTATATTGACATCATAGACAATCAGATCGATCAGAATAATGACTATTTGGATGATTCTGATCCAAATAAGTTTATTGCCAAGATGGGCGCAGAGGCCATTTATGACTTGCTTGCCGGCATTGACCTAGACGCCTTGTCTTACGAACTGCGTGACCGCGCAAACAATGATTCAAGTCAGCAGCGCAAGACCGAGGCTCTTAAGCGTCTTCAGGTAGTGGAGGCTTTCCGCTCAAGCAAGGATGTGAACCATCCTGAGTGGATGATTATGAAGATTGTACCCGTCATTCCACCTGAACTTCGTCCGTTGGTACCATTGGATGGCGGTCGTTTTGCCACATCCGACCTGAACGACCTCTATCGTCGTGTTATCATACGTAACAACCGTCTGAAGAGATTGATGGAAATCAAGGCTCCAGAGGTTATCCTCCGTAATGAGAAACGTATGTTGCAGGAGGCGGTAGACAGCTTGTTTGATAACTCACGCAAGAGCTCTGCCGTTAAGAGCGAGAGCAACCGCCCGCTGAAGTCACTTTCAGATTCATTGAAGGGTAAGGGCGGTCGTTTCCGTCAGAACCTCCTTGGTAAGCGTGTCGACTATTCTGCACGTTCGGTTATCGTTGTTGGACCAGAGTTGAGGATGGGCGAGTGCGGTTTGCCTAAGTTGATGGCAGCGGAGCTTTATAAGCCATTCATAATCCGTAAGCTCATTGAGCGCGGTATCGTGAAGACTGTAAAGAGCGCCAAGAAGATCGTAGACCGTCGTGAGCCGGTTATTTGGGATATTCTTGAGAATGTGATGAAGGGTCATCCTGTTCTCCTTAACCGTGCCCCTACACTTCACCGTCTCGGTATTCAGGCATTTCAACCAAAACTTATTGAGGGAAAGGCAATCCAGCTGCATCCATTGGCATGTACGGCGTTCAACGCCGATTTCGATGGTGACCAGATGGCCGTTCACCTCCCTCTTAGCAATGAGGCTGTGATTGAGGCACAGGTGCTTATGCTTCAGAGCCACAATATCTTGAACCCTGCCAACGGTGCTCCTATCACTGTTCCTTCACAGGATATGGTGCTCGGATTATATTATATTACCAAACTCCGTCCGGGAGCTAAGGGTGAAGGTCTTACCTTCTACGGACCAGAAGAGGCTATTATCGCCCATAATGAACGCAAGTGTGATCTGCATGCCCAAATCAAAGTTGTAGTAAATGACCTCGTCGATGGGAGAATCCAGAAACGTATGGTTGAAACTTCTGTCGGACGCGTGATTGCGAATGGAATCATTCCTGATGAGATAGGTTTCTTCAATGATATTATCTCAAAGAAGACACTTCGTGGAATCATCGCAGATGTTATCAAGGGTGTAGGCATGGCGCGTGCGTGTGAGTTCCTGGATGGTATTAAGAACCTTGGTTATCACATGGCTTATGTTGCCGGTCTTTCATTCAACCTTGATGATATAATCATTCCAGTAGAGAAAGATGTTATCGTAGAGAAAGGTAATGAGGAAGTTCGCCAGATTAAAGAGAACTATAATATGGGATTCATTACCGATACTGAGCGTTACAATCAGGTTATCGACACATGGACTCATGTTAATAATGACCTCGGAAATGTGCTTATGAAAGAGATGACCGAAGCCGATCAGGGATTCAATGCTGTATATATGATGCTTGACTCCGGAGCCCGTGGTTCCAAGGACCAGATCAAACAGCTCTCAGGTATGCGTGGTTTGATGGCAAAGCCTCAGAAGGCAGGTGCCGAAGGTCAGCAGATTATCGAGAACCCTATTCTTTCCAACTTTAAAGAGGGAATGTCTGTGCTCGAGTACTTTATCTCTTCTCACGGTGCCCGTAAGGGTCTTGCCGATACTGCCATGAAAACAGCCGATGCTGGTTATCTTACCCGTCGTCTTGTAGATGTCTCTCATGATGTGATTATTACAGAGGATGATTGCGGCACATTGCGCGGACTTGTCTGCACGGCTTTAAAGAATGGTGATGAGGTTATTTCTACGTTGTATGAACGTATATTAGGACGTGTTTCCGTTCATGATATCATTCATCCGTCCACTGGCGAACTTATCGTTTCTGCGGGTGATGAAATTACCGAAGACAAGGCACTGGTTATCGAAGAGTCTCCTATCGAGAGTGTCGAGATTCGTTCAGTGCTCACTTGCGAGAGCAAACATGGTGTCTGCAAGAAGTGCTATGGCCGTAACCTGGCAACCAGTAGAATGATTCAGCGGGGTGAGGCTGTAGGTGTCATTGCCGCACAGGCCATTGGTGAGCCGGGTACACAGCTTACTCTTCGTACATTCCATGCCGGAGGTGTGGCAGGTAATGCCGCTGCCAATGCTTCTATTGTTGCAAAGAATGATTGCAAGATAGAATTTGATGAACTTCGTACGGTGCCGTTTGTAGAGAATAATGGTGAAATGGATATAGAGTGCCAGATGGTTGTCAGCCGACTCACAGAAATCCGTTTCATTGATCCAAATACTAAAATTGTTCTTTCTGCATTGAACGTACCTTACGGTTCTTCACTATATTATAAAAATGGTGACATCGTCAAAAAGGGTAACTTGATTGCCAGATGGGATCCATTCAATGCGGTTATCGTTTCCGAGTATGCGGGCAAACTGAAATTCAATGACGTAATAGAGGGTGTCACCTATCGTGCCGAGACTGACGAAACCACAGGTTTGACGGAGAAGATTATCACAGACTCTAAGGACCGTTCACGTGTTCCTACTTGTGATATTATTGATGCAAGCGGCGAAACTGTCGGGACGTATATCTTCCCTGTGGGTGGTCACGTTGTTATAGACGATGGCGCTATCATCAAGACCGGTGCCACTCTGGTTAAAATTCCTCGTGCCGTTGGTGGTGCAGGTGATATCACCGGTGGTCTGCCTCGTGTGACCGAGCTCTTCGAGGCTCGTAATCCGTCTAACCCAGCTGTCGTATCAGAAATCGATGGTGAGGTTACAATGGGCAAGGTCAAGCGTGGTAACCGTGAAATTATAGTTACGTCAAAGACGGGTGATCAGAAGAAATATCTCGTTAGCCTGTCTAAGCAGATTCTGGTTCAGGAGCATGATGCCGTTCGTGCAGGCACACCTCTTTCTGATGGTGTGATCACTCCGGGTGACATTCTTGCCATCAAGGGTCCTACCGCCGTACAGGAATACATCGTCAACGAGGTACAGGACGTTTACCGTCTGCAGGGTGTGAAGATCAATGACAAGCACTTCGAGATCATTGTACGTCAGATGATGCGCAAGGTTCAGGTTAATGATCCGGGCGATACCACATTCTTGGAGCAGGAACTCGTTGATAAACTTGATTTTGCAGAAGAGAATGATCGTATCTGGGGCAAGAAGGTCGTTACTGATGTGGGTGACTCGGAAACCCTCAAGGCCGGTCAGATTGTTACCGCTCGTAAGTTGCGTGACGAGAATTCTTCTCTGAAGCGCCGTGACCTCAAAATTGTTCAGGTGCGTGATGCCGTTGCTGCGACATCAACACAGATGCTTCAGGGTATCACACGTGCTGCATTGCAGACAAAGAGCTTTATGAGCGCCGCGTCATTCCAGGAAACAACCAAGGTGCTCAACGAGGCTGCCATCCGTGGTAAGATGGACCGTCTGGAGGGTATGAAGGAGAACGTTATTTGCGGTCACCTCATCCCGGCAGGTACAGGCCTTCGCCAGTGGGACAAGCTAATCGTTGGTTCAATGGAGGAATACGAACGTATGGAGGCAAACAAGAAGAATGTTCTTGACTTTGCTGACCAGAGAGTCGTAACCGAATAAACTCATAAGGGTAAAAAATAAAAGGTAAAAAACGTTGCGCAGTGCGTTTCGTTTTTTACCTTTTATTTTTTTGTCCTTTTAGCTTCTTTATTCTTTTATCTTTATCTCGTATTCTTTTACGCTGCCCGGTGCCTCTTTTTCAGCGCGTGGCAAATATTCTATGGCTGAGAATGCCTGTTCTTCACCCAAGTCAATGACTATGGCGTGTGGATATTTTGTGCCTTTACTGCTGCTCCAGTATGTGCTCTCTTGCAAGTCGTAAACTTTATCACCGGTATTGTTGCCGTTGCTAAGGTCTTCGCTGCTGGTATATTTTATTGTCCATGACTCACGACTCAATCGCTTGCCCTTGCTGTCCTTAATGTATAGTTCTGCGACAGAAGCCACGTCGCCTCCGTCTTGTGCGCTCTGGCATACCAATGCCAAGTAACGGGCTTTCACCTCCTTGTCAAACTTTGCTGTCTGCCATCCGTTTCCGGTGGCGAATGTACCCTTGTTTACCGTTTCGTAAGCCTCGAGATGGATGTTCGATTCTGCTGCTGTGCGCTTGATGTTCAGTTTGTCCAATTCCGGCTTGTCCTGACCGTGGCACACTTGTCTGCCATCCGGACCAACCACATCTAATACGATCACTTCATTCTTACCTTTCTTCAACCAGCATCCCGGCATATATAACGTCTGCTGCGGGCCGATGTTCCAGAATCTTCCGATGGCATGGCCGTTCACATAGACTTGTCCCTTGCCAAAGGCCTCCATATTTAGGAAGGTGTCACCAATCTTCGACAGATTAAAGTATCCACGATAATATCCTGGTTTGGTAGACAGACCGTTGGCGCTTTCTTTAGCATCAAAATTTGATTTCGCCCATTCATAGTCATCTGGAACGGCAATGTTCTTCCATTGTTTCGGGCGCCATGTCACCATGCTGTTGTCTATATTCGCGCTGATGGAAACATCGCCGATTATTCCCTTGTAGTCTTTTATCGCTCTGCCAAAGTTGATGCGACCCATGCCTTCAACGATGATTTCAAGTATTGTTCCTTTCTTCACGGCAGGCAGACTGATGCTTTTCTCGTTCTTTACCCTGTCAACTTTGCCAATGTATTTGCCATCCAGAAATACTTGTGCATAGTCATGAAATTCAGCAGACATCGTGCTTGGCGCACTGATTTCCGGCAATGTTGTAGTGTATATCATAGTACCCCAACCCATGTTCATTTCTTCAAAACATTTGATGTTGCCATCAGAAACATTGTTGATGATATTATCGATGGGGCGGTATTCGTTTAACTTGAATTCAGGTATTGAAATTATTGGCATCGGAGCCTTTGGTACTGTTGCCAACTTCTTGCCATCGTTGTATTTCTCCATTGTTTTGCGCAACTCCCAGAACTTTGGCGTTGCCTGTCCGTATTCGTTGATAGGCGCGTCATAATCATAGGAAGTCACGTCAGGGGCGAATCCCGGACTGTTGGCTCCTGCCCAATGGCCGAACGATGTGCCGCCATGAGTCATATATAGTGAGAACGATATGTCTTTCTGTAGCATCTCGTCGATACCCTCGACCATAGCCTTTGCCGGGCGTGTCTCGTGGCGGGCGCCCCATTTGTCGAACCATCCGCTCCAAAACTCCGAACACATTTTTGGCGCATCGGGTCTCAACTCACCCAACCGTTTGAACTGCTGGTCAATATTTGCGCCCGTTCCGAAGTTCATTGTCCAAGCCAAGTCTTCCAGTCCGTTCTTGGTAAAATTGCTTGCCCAGTCGCATTGAAACAGAGTCACCTTGTTGAATCCCGATTCTTTCACAATGTCGCGTATCGCGCTTACGTAAGTCTTGTCCTCGCCATACGACCCATATTCGTTTTCCACCTGTACCATGATGATAGGTCCGCCGTTTTGTATTGTCAGCGGGGCCAGTTGCTTGCCTACCTCGTGCTCGAAGGTCTTCACCCGTTCCATGAAATACGGGTCTTGTTCACGCAGCCTGATGTCTTTCTTTTTGAGCAGCCACCACGGCAGTCCGCCCATCTCCCATTCAGCGCACACGTACGGACCCGGGCGCACAATTACATACATTCCGTTTTTCTGTGCCAGGCGGCAGAATGCAGCCACGTCGTTGTTACCCGTGAAATCAAATTTGCCCTCCTGCTGTTCGTGTATGTTCCAGAATACGTACAGGCACAGTGTGTTCATACCCAGAGCCTTGCACATTTTGATGCGGTGTTCCCAATAGGCTCGTGGAATGCGGGGGTAATGTACTTCGGCTGCCTTCACCACGAAGGGCTTGCCGTTGAGAAGAAATGTTCCTTTTCCTACAGTGAAGTCGCCGTTCTTGTCTGTTGCCGAAACAGCAATTGGCAGGCATAGCAGTGTTAACGCCAGTAATATCGACTTCATTAATCTCGATAGATTCATAAATGAAATATTGTTTTTAGTTATTATCAAATTATTCTTTGGCAAAAATAGATAATAATTTGATCAATACAGGTAACAAATCAATATGTTTTGGGTAGAAATTCGGATATTTAATATAAAGACGTGTCTTTTCTGACAGAGAGACAGATGAAACATATTATTTCAAGGACATAAATTCCGTAACAATTTTCTTGATTTACCTATCATGATTCGGAGTATATGGCGTTTGATTATTGTATATTGTGTTAACTTATGTTATGTTTTTTGTGATTTTTTTGTGTTATACTCGAATTCATGTATTTTTGTTCAAAATATAAATATAGATGTTTATGAAAAATTTAATCTTTCCGGTTCTGCTTCTATTAATGTCAGCCGTACCATGTGCCGTTCAAGCACAAGGCAGTTTAGAACAGATGCGTATGAAAACGAATAACTTTACAAAAGCATCTCCGGAGATTTCAAGGATGATGAATCGTATGTACAAGCATATGTTTGAAGTCAATGGAAGATTGTACACCATAGAAAATCAAGATACCGTGTGGATTAAGAGTGCTGATGTTACTGTTTCAAGTGTTCAGGATTCTTCACTGTCACGCACCTTTACACCCAATGAATATTGGTCACTCAGTGATGATGGTACATTCTTTGTGTGGTTGGAAAGTGAAAATAAATTAAAGAACACCGAGTTGAAAGTGATGATCAAGAAAGAAGGATATGAGCCATGTGCGGTTCAAGCCCAACCAAAGGTGGAACCGGGTAAGTATGGCCGTTGTGAACGCGTAAGGTTGGGAAATGTATTCTTGCGTAAGAAATAATTGTGAATAGAAATTGAAATACGTCATATTTTTGTTGCTGGCGGTAGTGCTCACAGGCATAGCCCCTATTGCTACAAACGCCCAAAGCGTTCAGGGCGGGGATAATGAGTTTGCCAGATTATTGAACCAGATGTATAAGCATCGCTATATTGTCAGGGGAAAGGTATACGCCAAAGACACATTTCATGACAAGCCGTATTTGCTCAAGGGCGCAAATGTGCAAGTGTGCAGCGTGGAAGATTCCACGCTGCATGTTGATGTAAAGACCGAAGGTGGGGGCGTCTTTAGTACTTCGTCTCTCCTTAGCAAGAAAAATTTAAACGACAACCGCATCCGGGTCAATGTCTCATACGTTGGCATGCAGCCTTGGGAACAGATTGTGACACCGGTAGCAAGCAATGATAAAATAGGCAAGGTGGAATTGGTCGAGTTGGACAGTATCTTGTTGGATTGCAAGCCTGTCACTCTGGAGGAGGCTGTCATTATAGGTGAACTGAAAAAGATGTACCTCAAGGGAGATACCACTGTGTTCAATGTAGATGCATATAAGATGCCTGAGGGATCTGTGCTGCTGGAACTGGTGAGACGCCTGCCCGGATTGAAATATGGCGATGACGGGCTCACCTATAAGGGGCAAAATATCAGTGAGATGAGACTGAACGGTGATACTTTTTTCAAAAACGATATCAATATCGCTCTGAAAAACATGCCTAATGCCGAACTCAAGACGTTGGAAGTGTATGAGACGGCCAACGACTCCACCAACAGGCTGAGTGACAAGCATCTTGTCATGGACATGAAGACCAAGCGAAAAGTTATGGATGTGACGTTCGGAATGATAGAGGCCGGGCTTGCCGACAAGGATTGGGATTACAATTTGAATGGCAGTGCCTCGTTCTATCATAAGGGTGGCAGCCAGATGAGCCTTATGGGCAGTGCTCATAATACACCCAATACGTACGTTGTTGAGAAAAACTTTAACCAGAAGTCCTTGAGCTTAATTTATGACCGGCGTTTCAAACATGTCAGTGTCTCCGGGGATTATGGTTATATATATGTAAAAAGGGAAGATGAGACGAGTACTCTTAACAAGACCTTTCTTTCAGAAAACACCATGGTGGAAAATTCTGCAAGCAAGAGTTTTTCCTTGGTAAAAGAAAACACTGGGGACTGTCGGTTTAGCTATGCCATAGACTCGCTCACAATGTTGTCATCCTCAATGAATATTCGAATCAGCAGGGGCAGTGATTTTAATAATCAGGAGACGGCTACAGCTATGGACGAGACCCCGGTGAACAGCACATCTGTGCTCTCTGCATCCAATAACGATGATAAATCGGGGAAATGGAATGTCGATCTGAATAGAAAAATCAGTACCAAAAGCGAGATAGGAATCTCTGTGGAAACAGAAATAGAAAAGAAGAAAATTACAGAACAGACACAGCAAAAGACCCTGTTTACGGAACTTGCCGACAGCACCACCGGATATCAGAGACAGACCTATACTCCGACGAGGACCACAAGCCTGAACGTGAGTCCATATTACAGGCTGAATTTTGGCAAAAAAAATGTGTGGCAACTCAGCTACGGTTTTGATGAATCTACCAACAAAACAGACAAAACCTATAGCGATATCGCAGGTGGCATGCTCACGCCAATAGACAGTATGAGCTACAGCAGACATATCGATACGCAGGCTCATCATCTCGCGTCTTCACTGCATCTGGGATGGGACAAGGGTTCTTTGAAACTCAATGCCGATCTGATTCCATCCACAGAGAAGATTACATACCAACGCAAGGACAATGTGAACCGTGAAAAAACTTTTTCAGACTGGCTGTACAGCATGGGGACAGAACTATACTTGATGCTGCCAAACGGCGGTTCCATCAAAATGGCCTATAACGGAATGAAAAGCATGCCGCCAGCCGTCAGTCTTCTCGACATCACAGACTATTCCAATCCGCTTGTCACCAGCTCGGGCAATTCGCAGTTGAAAGGTTCCACTACCCACAATCTCATTCTTCATGGCACGCAGGGTATGGCGTTCAGTTATGATTTTGCCTATACGGCTACGGTCAATGCTGTCACCTCGCGCATCAAGTATAATCCGACCACCGGCACGCAGACCACCGGTATGGAAAATGTAAATGGAAATTACAATATCAAAGCTACTATGGGATATTACACCTATTTGGGAGACATTACAATCAATCTGAAAACCGTATATTCTTTCGCTCATAACATATCTTACAGTCGTTCACTCGGTGATACCGGCGATACCAGAAGCGCGGTCAATAACCATAATGCGGTTGTGGAGCTGAATCCCAGCTACAGCAACTCTTTCTGCTCGCAGAATCTCATGTTCATGTATGCCTATGATTATACGAAATCTCTGTTGTTCAATAACCGCCGCATCTCGTATTCCACCCAGCTTAAATCGGAATTCTATCTGCCTTGGAAGATGGAACTCACATCTGATTTCAACTGGTATTCGCGTCATGGCTCTAATCTGGACAGATCTTTGCGTGATGAGGTGGAATGGAATCTTTCGCTTTCACGCAAGTGTATGAAAAAGAACCGTGGCACAATTACGGTAGAGGCTTTCGATGTGTTGCGTCAGCGCAAGAATGTAACGCAAGACTACGCTGAAAACCGATGGACGGAAACACGGTGTGCTGGCAACACCTCATTTTTTCTTTTCTCTTTCGCCTATCGTTTGAGCAAGATGTAACCCCCCCCCTTATGTATCATGTAAGCGAAATCTTTGGATAAGGCTAACGCGGAGCTATGCCGGTGTGGTTCCGCCGCAGGCTGTCCTCTCGGTGTATTCCATTATTTTTGTAAACTATTGTTCGCGAAAAAGTGTTGCACTTATTCTTTGAATCTAGCTTTCCACAGATGGCAATTTGAGAAAAGAAAACCGGAAAGGGAATACCAATACGTGGCAGAGATGCTCAGATTTTGCGATATGCGTCTTCCGGAGATGTAACTAACGGTTACCGACAATGCGTTTAACCGTTAGTCGTAACGCGTTTGACGGTTAGTTGACAACCAAAAAGGGATTATTTTTTGTGCATTTTCGGCTTGATATTTTGCTTCGAAACATGAACTTCCTGAATACCAGCGCATTGCAAAGTGGCTCTAGAATTGCGTATTTGCAGCCGTGGGGAAACTTTTTTGAAATAAAGCCTGCATTTTAGGGGTTGTTGTAAAATCTTTTGATTAAGAAAATAATATTCTATAGTTGCTTCTTCATATTCATATCTCCCTGATGATGAAGAGAATGCTATTTATTATTTTAAACATGACAGAATGTCCGCCTTTTGTGCTGATGTCTTGTCTTGTTTGACTTGTACCCCGAAAGGGCAAATGCGTACCAATACATAATGTGTTTTCGAAATGATGTTTTTTCGATATTATGCAGATAGAATTACAAAAATAATCTTATATCTTGTATGGATAACATAAATATGTTACTTTTGCCATTGTTATAAAGCGTAATCAAATGACAAATTCTCATAATATAGTCAATGGGTGCAAGGTTTGTGAGGTATACATGGAGATATTCCTGTGCGTACTTCTTCTGTTTGGCTGTCGCCAGCAGAACATCAACAGAAATCTGCTCCGGGCGGATGCCTTGATGGATTTCAATCCCGACTCGGCATATCATGTTCTTTCTGTCATCAGCCCCGCGCTGATTTCCACGGATGAAAACAGGGCGCTCTATGGGCTGCTCTACAATGAGGCAAGGTTCAAACTGTATAAGAAAGCAGACTTTCGGCCTATTGCTTTCAGCATAAAATATTTTTCTGCACACTCAGACCTCCTCATGCTGCAACGCAGCTACTATTATCATGGTGCAATAAACAAGGATAATGGCGGACCGCTGAATATCACGTTGAACGATTATAAGAATGCCGAACGGCTGATAAACGTGAATAGCGAAAGCACCTTGATGTTGAGAATATATGAGGGGCTGATGGATATTAATCTCATACACTGGAACCCGTCGGTGGCATTGCATTATGCCAAGCTGGAATATGAAGCGGCAAAACGTGTCAAGGATATGGATGCCGTGGTCGGTGCGATTAATAATGTTTCGGTTTCGTATTTGCAGAACGATATGAAGGACAGTTCGTTTCATTATATGAAATTGGCATTGGGCTATTGTAACAAAAAAATAGCCGATGCCACGAAAGCAAAGATCTACAATAATGCCGCATTATATTATGAAGATTACTATGGAAGGTATGATTTGGCTGAGTGTTATTTTAAAATAGCGCAACAGTACGCGAAATCGGAATCCACTGATTTTGCATTGTCAGACATTTACTTGAAGACAGGCCGGGCTGAAGATGCATTCCTTATTTTACGCAATTTAATGAAATCTAATGATGCACTGGTCAGAATCGAAGCAAACAAGATGCTCGGTAATTATTATAGAGATAATGGAGATTATCGTAATGCATATATTTATCAGACACGTGGCGACAGTCTTCAGCTTAATCAACAAGATGAAATTCAAGAGACCGAAGTGAAAGAAATTCAGGCAAAATATGATGCGGGGATTTTACAGTCGGAAAACGACAAATTCGTAGGGAATATCATTATTGTGTTCCTGTCTGTTCTTTCAGCTGCCTTGTCCGTGATATTGTTCATCATATATAAAATCAGGCGCAAGGAACGGTTTATAAGTATGTTGAAACTTCAAATTGAGGCTTCAGATAAAAAAATCAAGCAAATTCAAGAAGATACCAACAAAACATTTGGTGAGAAATTTTCTGAATTGAAATGCCTGATTGTGCAGAAGCAGTCGCTTATAGATAGGTTGGAAAGGAAGGTCAATGATACTTCTGCCGAGAACGATGATTATATGAAAACTATCAGTGAGATCACCGATGGCCTTCAATGGCTTTTCTATGTGATGAACAATGAAGAAAATCTACAGATGGACAAGAATGAAATGCTCAAGTTTATAAATTGTTATCGTCTGCTTGATGACGCATTTCTTTGCAAACGTGGAAGCGATGAATGGAAGTGCAGTCACAGTCAGTGAGGAAGTTTTGTGCATTCTGTATCGTATCGGCAAATCCCGAAATGAGATTTGTGGCATATTAAATTTGTCTAATGAAGCCTACCGCCAGTTGAAATACCGCACGATGAAGAAGCTGAAAACAGAACCGTCGTTGGCTTTGTTTTGTGACAAAATAGGGCCAAATTCATAACTGTTTGCAACGTAACTTGTTGATAATCAGTTGTGGTCACTGTCGTGTTTTGTAACGGCCTATTGCGCCGTATTTAAAAAAGTGATAACTTTGTACCATAATTTTAAATTTTAAAAAGATGGTTAAAAAAGTATTACTTGTTCTATTACTGTTGTTGACGCAGGTATTTTTCGTCAGTGGTAATTATGTTGAAGCGAAAGGTAAATTGAATAAAATACGCTTCCTTATTATTTGTAAGCCCTCTTTATATAAACGTCTTCCTCCAAAGCCAATTAGTGATATTATGGCCTTTCAAGATGAAGATGCAGTCGTCATTAGTTTTGAGAACAAAGACTATAAGGAGATCACTGTATCCATTCAGCAAGACGGCGTAATGGTTTACAGTGAACATTTTTCGCATAGTGATGGTGAAGACATAAATATCCCCATAGCAGACTTGCCTATAGGAGATTATGTGATAACCATTGAATCACCAGAAAGAACTATTTCCGGTCAGTTTAACATTTCTAGTATGTGAAATGTATGGTTTAGGTGATTCTAAGGCCGATTTATACTGGGATTTAACCCGATTATGAAGCTGACCTAAACGACAGAGAGACAAGGATTAAATCTTTCTTTGTGTTAATAATAAAAGTATAAACAAGAGACGCTGTTTATCTGTATCTCATAAATAAAACATTTTAGAATGAAAAAAAACTTACTTATTACATTTTTTGCATCTATGCAGCTATTTTCTTCTGCTCAAGGAAAAATAGGATATACTTATGATGATGCAGGCAATCGCATAGAACGCAAGATTATTCTGGCTGCGCCTAAGGTCATGGCTAAAAAAAGGTCAGACACTCCTTCTGACTTCTATTCGAACATGCAAAGTGACCATTCCGTTAGAATTTATCCCAATCCGACGAAAGGACAGTTGTGCGTGGAAATCGTTAATTACAGTGATAAAAACAGGTACGAAATGGAAGTATATTCAATAGCAGGAGAATTGGTATTTCAAGAAAAAAATGCCGGAGTTACAACCGACATTAACCTTAGTAATCGGTCAACTGGCATATATCTGCTTAAGATAATGCAGAATGGCGAGTCAAAAACATGGGAAATCATAAAGAAATGAAAATGAAGAACTTTCTTAAAGTATACTTCGGTATTATGCTATTTGGTATGACAAGTAGCCTCCATGCCACAAGTGTAATAAGCCCCTATTTTGAACGAGACATTGTTTCTGATGAAATTGCACATAGCCTGCCATTCAGTCCGGCAGAATCTGCTGTCGCCACATCAACAGGGAATCGTGCCCCTTTGGCGGATACTGAATTCGAGGCTGAATCATTTTCACCTGACGAGCCATCACATCCGGATCCAATAACTCCAGACAACTCTACTCCGATAGCTCCAAGCTTGGCAGGTGGAAACTATGCAGTAGGCAGCCCTAACGGGAATTTCATGGTGTCCAATTCTGGTGCCGCCATTTATAACCTGAAAATAGAGGCTCCCCATGGAGGCCCGCTAACACCACAGATAGGCTTGTCGTACAACAGCCAGTCCTATGGCTATGGGCTTGCAGGATTCGGCTTCAATATAACAGGCATTTCTGCAATCACAAGAGGGGGTCTAGACCTTTTTCATGATGGTCAGCAAAAGGGAGTAACATATACAGCAAGTGACAACTTTTTTCTTGACGGGAAGCGACTGATATTACAATCTGGTGTTTCTGGGCAGGAAGGAGCAACTTATACATTAGAAGGTGATCCTTTCACAAAGATTGTCGTGCATGGGAACTACTTTAATAGTACAGTAAGTACTTGGTTTGAGGTAAAAACAAATGACGGTATGGTCTATCAATATGGTAATTCCACAACGTCAAGACTTAGTTATAGTAATAAAAGTGGTTTTTCCCGTATTGCTTCTTGGTATATTAACAGGACAGAAGACAAATATACCAACTATATTACTTATGATTATGTCATCGGCAATCTTAATATCAGACCTATTACGATAACTTATGGTACAAATAGTATAAAAAATCGTGGCATTACTAACAAAATCAGTTTTTCCTACCAAAATCTTGGTGAAAATTCAAGAGCGTTTATTATTGAAGACCAGCAAGGAAAAGCGGATGTATATCTTTCATCCATAGTGACATCGTGCAATAACGCCATATACAGAAAATACTCTTTTACCTATGATGGTAAATCAGACCAAAGTCAAGGAAAATGGTCCCGTCTTGTAAATATTGAAGAAACGAATGGCAATGGAGAGAGTTTACCTCCAATTAAGTTAAACTGGCAGTTTCTACCTACTTCAAGTATCCAAGCATCTCAGCTGGGTGTAGCTACAAAAGAGGATAGAAGTTACATTAAAGAGGGAGACAAGCAGTTTTTTTCTGCGGATTTGACAGGTGATGGTATCAGTGATATTATCAGGCTTTCTCCAGTAAAAATAATAGATTATAGTGGAAATTTGGGAACCAATTCGCATAATGAGACATATGTATATATCAGCAGAAGTAAAGTAACATCTTTCGGAAGTGTAACTTACGAGGATCCTATCATATTTTCAATGCCGGAATCCCTTTCAACGAGTGATCTTGTTTCAACTATAGGTGGGATGTCTGTAATGGATTTTGACGGAGATGGCTATAATGATTTGATTATCCCATATCATAATCAAGCTGATGGACATTGGAACGAGGAGGACTTTTACCTTATTATGGGCAGTGACGTTGTTGCGGGGAGAACAGGAGTAGTAAAAATTTTCCCAATAAAGTTACAGGCAACAGACCAAACACCTTTGTTTGCAACATTTGACACGGACGGAAATGGAAAAGATGATGTGGTATGCGTGGAACAACGTAAGAAAGACGGCTATTACCCATGTTTGATCATGAAGCTCAATGAGGGAACAAAAATGGATTGGACAGAATTTAAAATTACACTTCCCAAGGATCCGGAGAAAATGTTTACAGGCGACTTCAATAATGATGGATTATCAGATTTAATACTGCTATATGATGGTGGCTATAAGATTTATTTCAATAATGGTGGTTCGCCTACATCTGTGAAATTTACGGAAAACAGCACAAAGTCTGATACGAATTTTGGAGATCATTGGAGAATTCTGCAAGGTGACTTTGATGGAGACGGACTGATAGACTTTGTCTACAATATATCGGGAGAGTCTTGCCTGTGGATAGCGCATAATAACGGAGATGGAACTTTCTCGCATACCCAATCTGAGGATATTGGGGTTTCAGATCACGCATCGAATAAAGATGACAGTAGATTTTCCATAATGGTTGGAGATATGGATCATGACGGTCGTTCTGACGTGATGGTTTGTAAAGCAGGATATAAACACAAGGGTTTTCCTAAATTCAAGAATGTATATACTGACACACAAGTCAGATGGCTCTATTCAACAGGGACGACTTTAAAACTTGTCAACAGCTATACAAAAAACAGGGAAGATGACGCATTAGAAAGCAGCATCTTCCTAGGAGATTTCGATGGTGATGGAAACATTGAACTCGCAAATTATGGAAGTGTACTGAATAGTACAAATGACGCTTTCAGCGAGAGAATCAATATATATAAAGCCGGATATGATTTGTCCCAGGCTGGTAGAATCACGAGCATTACAGATGGTATGGGCAATAATAGCTATATTCAATATGCCTATGCAACCAGCCCGGTTGTCTACAAACAGAATCTTCCCAGACAATATCCGGTCAATACCTATACACTCCCAGTATCCGTAGTGGCAAAAGTCACAAGCGACAATGGGGCAGTCGGAAGTCAGATTACAAAGTATTCTTATGAAGATATGAGACTGCACATTGCAGGTAAAGGAATGCTTGGTTTTAACACCGTAGCCAAAGAGAACATAACCTTAGATACAAAGGAGGTGACAAATATTACCAAATGGGATGAGAAACTATGGATTCCCATAGAGGTAAAGGTGACAAGTTCGACAAGAAGTGGTTCATCCGTTGCTACTTCAACATCTGCAGTTTCAAATATAGGTAAGAATTATTTCTCATATATATCCCAAAAGGACATCATTGACTTAGATGGCAACACATGTACCACCTTTACTCATTATGATGTATCAAAAGGTGTCGTCACGGATGAGACGGTAAAGAACGACGGGGATAACATGTATAAAAAAGTCACTTATTCCGATTATCAAAACAAGGCGGGCGTTTGGCTTCCGGCTACATTGACAATGACGCAGAAGCACAATGACGATTCAGCACCGTTCACAACTGTAACGAATTACAGCTATGACGACAAGGGGAATGTCCTTACATCGACTGTGGACAGTGGAACAGAACTGGCATTAAAGACAACGTCAACTTATGATGTGTACGGGAATATTCTGTCATCCGCATCTACGGGCAGTGGCGTAAAGTCCATAACGAAATGCAATGAATATGACACGTCCGGCCGTTTCGTAATCAGAAGCTATACCAATCCGTCATCTGCTGTAAATACTTTCACATACGATGCTTGGGGAAACGTGTTGACGGAGAATGACGCCACCGAGCCTTCCAATATTATAACTACTAAACACACCTATGACGGTTGGGGAAGAAAGCAGACATCATTGGCGGCTGACGGTACGCAGAAGACTTATGAAACAGGATGGGGAACCGATGGCAACAAAAAATATTACGTAAGGGAATCTACCATCGGCAAACCTACAGTCACGACATGGTATGACAAAGGAGGATATGAGACTCTCCAAGAGACGACAGGGCCAAATGGCATAGCCGTTACCAAGATGACCAACTATAACAACAAGGGAGAAGTCTCACATGTAGAGAATAGGACCGGTAAGCTGACCATTAAGCAGGACCTGATCTATGATGAGCGTGGGAGAGTAATTTTCAATACATTGAGTCCGGGAAAGTCTGCCTCCTACATCTACGGGAATCGTTCCGTCACTTCGACCATATCTGGACGCAATTATACGAAAACGACTGATGCATGGGGAAATATTATTAAAACAACCGACCCTGTCGGTGAGGTGGAATACACGTATTCTTCAATAGGTAACCCCAGTAGTATCAAAACGCATGGCTCCACGGTGACCATGACATACGATGCAGCAGGTAATCAGACATCACTCACTGACCCCGATGCCGGTACATCTACATATACATACGCTGCGGATGGAACATTGCTGACTCAGACTGATGGCAGGGGTATTGAAACGATTAACAATTATGATAACTTAGGACGTCTTTATTCCACCCAAACAGGAAAGAAGACCATAACCTATATCTATGGAACATCCGGTAATGAGAATATGCGCCTGATAAAACAGACCATGGATGAAAACTCTGTTGAATATACTCATGACAAATTTGGACGTGTTCTTACAGAAAAACGTAACCTTGGAGGAAAAGGGACATATGGCTTCTCATATGAATACAACGGAAAAAACCAACTCGCAAAAACCAGCTATCCCGGTGGATTGGAAGTAACATACCAATATGATGATAATGGTTTTAAAACTCAGACTTCTGCAGGAAACAAGGTCATTTATAAGGTTGAAAACTTCGATGGTCTTGTAAGCAGCACTTCCTTTATGGGGAAACTTACTGCCACGCAGACGTGTGACACGCGGGGATATGAGAGCAATGTTAAGATTGCACGTGGTGCAACCGTTTTGGATAATTTTGATGAAACCTATGACGAGGCAACAGACAACCTGCTGTCACGCAAGAGAAATGATAATCCGCAGGAAACTTTCGGGTATGACAATCTCGACAGGCTGATTTCAGTGAAAACCGGCTCGACGGAAACAATGAAAGTCAATTATGCACATAACGGAAATATCCAGTTCAAGACCGGTATAGGAAATTACAGTTACGGGGAAGCCAGCCGTCCACATGCCGTTACCGAAGTGGATAACACGGACGGAAAGATTCCAAGTGAAGCGTTGACAACCTCTTTCAATGATTTTGGCAAAATCCAACTTATAGAAGATGCAAGTAAAAATCAAAGAATGGCTTTTGTCTACGGACCGGATCAGGAACGGTGGTATTCAGAATTGTCCAATAATGGTGTCGATCTTAGGACAACTATTTACGCAGGAGAATACGAAAAGGTTACTGAAAACGGTACTACACATGAGTTCTACTACCTTGACGGCAACACAATAGTCGTCAGGCAAAATGGCACGATTAATAATTATATTGCCTTTACAGACAATTTAGGGAGTATTCTCTCCGTTATGGATGAGAATGGGATGAAAGTTTTCGATGCCTCCTATGATGCATGGGGCAGGCAGACGGTGACGCTGAACACCATTGGACTGCACCGTGGATACACGGGACATGAAATGCTCAACGAGTTTGACATCATCAATATGAATGGTCGTTTGTATGATCCGGTTCTTGGCAGATTCTTCAGTCCCGACAACTATGTGCAGATGCCGGACAATAGCCAGAACTTCAACCGTTACAGTTATTGTCTGAACAATCCGCTGAAGTACACAGATCCAAGTGGGAATCTCTTTGGCATAGATGATGCAGTCTTTGCTTTTGCCTTTTTCAATCTAGCCAATAGCATGATGCAGGCCTCGTACAATGGCGAGAACGTATGGAAGGCCGGTGCGCTGAGTTTTCTTTCCTCGGCTGCAAGTTATGGAATTGGCGCAGCCTTTGGAAATGTAGGAAGTTTCGGGCACGAACTGTTGCGTGCTGGTGCACATGGACTGTCAAGCGGTGTCTTTACGGCCTTGGATGGAGGTAGCTTCGGCAGTGGCCTGATTTCAGGAGCACTTGCATCCGGAATAGGTTCATATGCTCAAGGCATAAATATGAACACGGAGCTGATGGTCGCTTCAACTACTGTTATGGGTGGCATGGCAGCATGGGCTACAGGGGGTGATTTCCTTCAGGGGGCCTTAAACGGATTGCAAATTGGTTCTCTCAATTTTGCAGAACATGATGGCAATAATAGCACAATGGCAATTTCTGGCAATAATGAGGACGGATATACACTTCCCGAAGTTGTAGTAACTGCAAAAAGAATTACATCAGTTCCAATTATAACCCAAATAACATATGTAGCAACAATGGTTGGTACATATAGGTCGGCTGGTACATTCTATATGCATTCAGGGCGAAATCTTGTGATCAAATGCCCGGCTGTAAGTGGTGCTGATAATATTAAGAGTTATACATTACCAACAGATGATTATTCTGTTGTTGCTATAAACGAGCGAAGTGAAGCAAAGTTTAGTGACCATGGTGTAGGCTATACTGCAAATTTATCACCAGATCCATTCTATGATTCTGCAATTGGAAGAACAAGACGTTATATAAGAATTCATCCTGCAAGAAGCAATGGTACTCAAGGTTGTATTGGATTACGAGCTTCTACTGCTTCTGAATTAATTCGAATCAGAAATCTGATGAGACATACTCTGAGTATTCACAATATCCCTCTACGTGTATTTATCCAAGGCAGATAAACACTATTTAAATCACGGCATTTTTATTACAAAAAATAAGGTGCAGTAATAATTAATTTTATAATTTTGCAAAGAAATGAAAAAATCTATATTATTTATAACATTATTGCTTTTGCTTTCTGGTCATGTTTACGCTCAAATGACATGTAAAGAATGTCTAAGGAGAATATATCATGAGATCTATTCTAAGAACTTAAGTTCTATAAAATTAAATGATCAGAAATATAAAACCAGTTCCCTGTGCTTCGAGCAAACCAAAGATGATATAGCTGCTGCCATAAGCAAAAGTAAAGTGTACAGTTATGGGTCGTTATTGGACTCTATTGTAGAGATTCGTCTTGGTCAGAAAGTGCTGTTTTATAGGATATCTGTGGAGAGACCTGACCCGTGTTTCGTTTTAGATGTTTATGATTCAAATGGCGTAAATCTGTTGTACCATAATGATTACCTCCGTTTTCCTGCTATTATTAATGATCCTGAAGGATATGTCAATATCAGGCAAAATAAGTATTCTCACTCAAGGATTGTTAATAAAATCAAGAATCGTCAGATCTTCTTTTATACTCCATCCACGTTCAGTAAATGGTATCAAGTGTATCTAAAAGATGGAGGAAAGTGTTGTGGCTATATTTACAGAACTAAAATATTACCATATGAAAGTTGCCCAAAGAATATAAGAAAACAAATGGAAGGAATTGAAAATTGAGTCCCTGACATCTTTGATAAACAATTTAAAACAAGATTAGACAATGCATTAGCTATGAACAAACCTTTGTCGCAGGCATATTATCTGAAGGAACAGTTACATGAAATATGGACACAACTTTATAAGGAGGATGCTGAAAATGTTACAGAAAACGGTACTACACATGAGTTCTACTACCTTGACGGCAACACAATAGCCGTCAGGCAAAATGGCACGATTAATAATTATATTGCCTTTACAGACAATTGGGGAGTATTCTCTCCGTTATGGATGAGAATGGGATGAAAGTTTTCGATGCCTCCTATGATGCATGGGGCAGGCAGACGGTGACGCTGAACACCATTGGACTGCACCGTGGATACACGGGACATGAAATGCTCAACGAGTTTGACATCATCAATATGAATGGTCGTTTGTATGATCCGGTTCTTGGCAGATTCTTCAGTCCCGACAACTATGTGCAGATGCCGGACAATAGCCAGAACTTCAACCGTTACAGTTATTGTCTGAACAATCCGCTGAAGTACACAGATCCAAGTGGGAATCTCTTTGGCATAGATGATGCAGTCTTTGCTTTTGCCTTTTTCAATCTAGCCAATAGCATGATGCAGGCCTCGTACAATGGCGAGAACGTATGGAAGGCCGGTGCGCTGAGTTTTCTTTCCTCGGCTGCAAGTTATGGAATTGGCGCAGCCTTTGGAAATGTAGGAAGTTTCGGGCACGAACTGTTGCGTGCTGGTGCACATGGACTGTCAAGCGGTGTCTTTACGGCCTTGGATGGAGGTAGCTTCGGCAGTGGCCTGATTTCAGGAGCACTTGCATCCGGAATAGGTTCATATGCTCAAGGCATAAATATGAACACGGAGCTGATGGTCGCTTCAACTACTGTTATGGGTGGCATGGCAGCATGGGCTACAGG